>Ga0131853_10003139_pt1 | contig 29606 bp, 8 predicted proteins | sample TergutLab28metaG_FD_92764 | JGI IMG/M metagenome (GOLD analysis project Ga0131853, IMG submission 92764) | Labiotermes labralis P1 segment gut microbial communities from Petit-Saut dam, French Guiana - Lab288 P1 (version 2) (version 2) | ecosystem: Host-associated > Arthropoda: Insects >... | reverse complement strand
GCTGAGTGGACCCCGTTCCAGACCCACTACTACTCAGAAAATCTGGTAGCGCCGGGGATCGAACCTGGGACCTCTGTATCTGTAGCCAGAAACTCTGACCACTAGACCACAGAGGCGGTCATTGCTTTCTCATAGCAGGCTTTAAATTAAAGTGAACCACTTCCTGGATAAACGTACAGTTTTTTTTTTTTTAATGAAATTCAGTTTAGATTCGGTCTTGCAAAAATAAAATTCAGTTTCTGGTTCATTTCAATTTGATCCTGTTGTGGGTTTCATTTATTATTGGAAATAAAATTAAGGTTATGTGAGACAAAGTAGTTCAAGAGGGTACATTATTCATGGCAAATTCCCTGTGTAAAATTGGTGCAATAATATTCTTTTTGTGTATGGTTTTTTAATTGTGTCATTCCAGTAGGATACTGTTTGCTACACTTTTCACCTTGTAAATAATCATACGTGTTAAAAAAAGTAGGGATCTTTTAAATGTGTTGGTTTTTGAAATGTCTGTCTCGATTTCACATCACTTGAGTTTGGAACACTCTCATGTATCGTATCCCAACAGTTGCTTTTAAATTATCAGTAAATGCTTGGGAATTAAATATTGTACCCAGTTGATCTATGACAGTACTAAGGAATGCAGTTATTTGTAAATCCACAGCTTTTAGTTGAACTTACATATTGATGTATCATTTACAGGATGTTAAAAAATGTTGATTTTTAAATTCCATTCAGCTTGGATTGTAAGATCCATTGGAAAAAAGTTATCCATTTTGTAACCTTTCTCAGTTATATGCTTTCTGTAAGCCATGCACCAGAAATGTTGGTAACAGTTTTTACTAGCATGATGACATTATATTGATATAATTTATTCAGTTCTGTATATTCCCAAGTACATTTTAAACACCCTGTAAATTCTGCAACGTAAGTGAAGCTGAATTGTGTGTGTGTTCGGTCAGCATGTACTAATGTATGCTTTGTTTGTTTTGAATGTTTGATTCTTGCCACCCTCTAGGGTTTTCCAAGGGCTGGAAGGAGACATTTATGAGTGGAGAACAAGAACCCTGGGTTTTCAGGGGAGGCCTGACAGCAGACCTGCAAGTATGTGGTAATGCAGCGCGTGCGCTAGCGGCTTACCTCCTGAGGTTGGATTTCTCATTACTGTACTCAGAGTGCAAAGACACGCTCCTTTAAAATATACGTGTTTTCTAAATGCCTGGATATAGCAGTATATTAAAATGTTCTCCCCCACCCCACGCATTAAGTTATAAAATATTTTAAACAGAGGCTGTAGCTGTTAATTGTAGTTTGTATTTTGTTTCACGTTGACTTAATGTAGGATGATCTGTTGTCACTAGAGTTACTGCATTCTTTTTTAATCTCCAATAGTGTTGGCATAAACAGTTAATTGTTTATTAACCAACTTAATAACTTACCAGGTAGGTTTTACTGTACACTGCCCCATTACCAAATCTCATCAAAATCCATTGAGTAATTTTAGAGATTAAATATGTGACAGACACCTTCTCTCTATTGTGTTTATGTTCATAGTGTGAAGAACAGGTACGAACTCGGTGTTTTCATAATGAAAACTGTGAGCCAGATATTGAGTTCAGATAATGTGAAGTGCAACTGTCAGGGTGCCTAACAGCAGTGTGTCATTCAGTTCATTGTGTTTACGTGATGACTGTGTGACATGTTCCTGCTTCAGTTCTGTGCAGAAGCTATAAAGGCGCTTTGCGTTGTGAAAAAAGCAAGCAAAGGCGATGTGCATAGCGTAATGAAATTTTGTTTTTATTGTATTTTCAGATTGAGTTTAATTTTGCCCTTCCATAAACAGTAACATTAACATTGCTTTTTAGGACTGTCAGCTGATCAATACTTTTAATTTTAATGCATTAATTAAGTTATTAATTGATGAATGAATGTGATAACATGTACTGGCTTTGCATTGCACTAATGCAGTGATGCATTTGTGCAATCTAGCCAGCCAAGTATTGCATTTCTTTGGTGCAGATACCTCTGAGTTAAAATGACAGCCACCAGCTTTGTAGGACTGGGGGATTTTAAAAAATCCGATAAACATATTTGCAAATTTAAGTTGCTAAGTGTTATTAGATATATTAATTTATATAAATTGTACATTTTTTGGTTTGATTTGTGTGATTGGAAATGTGTCACACACTATATAATTGTGATGTGCAATGCAATAGGCAGAGTTTTTCAGGATTGTGTAGTTAGGTGAAGTGTGGATGGTTCACAGATTGATATGAAAGTAATGACCAGTGAATTTACTGAAAATTACTGTGGAATGTAGCACTATTTATTCCTGGTGTGCTGACATTTCAGTTATCTGGTGCCTGAGTCATGAGGGTATGATGAAGGGGGCAGTAGGTTTCTTTGAAATTGCCATACATGTGTATGGTACTACATGATATCACACCCCAGAATGCTTAGGTCTTTGGCAACACCACTGAGATCCTAAAGTCTTGACCACATTCTTCTTAGTCCACTGGGGGAACCTCAGAATGCACTAGAAATGTGTGCATTATGGCAGTGCCTTCATTTTTTGTTTATTGGGGTCCCAGATGTTATACAGGAAAGAGTTTTAACGTTGCTGACTTTCCCTAATTATGGCCCATAGGAAATTTTGTTTCTCTTAACAGTTGTTGAACCAGCTGTCTTTGTGGTTTGATCTGTTCCTGCTGATTTACATGCTATGTGCAGTTTTGCTTTATAATATCCATGTAATTCTCTAATTTATGTTTTGAAATTATTATGTTGAATGTAATCTCATATCCAGGAAATGACCTTGAATCTGCAGTATTCACATAATCCAACAACGTAATCTCAAGCAGTCATCTATTTTGATAGAGAAAAAATAATTAGGATTTATTTTACATCTCCTATATGGTAAATCTGAAGAAAACGTGAGGAATAAGAATGAATTTCTTTTTGTTTTTTGTTTTTACTGGTGTATTACTGGGGGAAAAAACAACTAACTTGTTTAATTTTGGTACTAGACACAGTTTGCTCAGTACATGCAAAAGAAAATTTAATGAACTTAAAAAGTCGCAACAGAATGGAAGGGAACTGTAGGGAACAGTAATGTTTAATTTCATCTGCTTCTTCCAGCAATATAAATGAAGCAAGTCATCTTATGTAGTAACAGTTCTGGGTTGTATTCCAACAGTATCCAGTTTGAGTCTGAACTGGTATTTATTCAGACTGAGGTTTTATGGTCCTCCTCAGCCATTTCCTTCAAGTATGCCATTGTAACTTCCAAATCTGTGTATTTCACCAGACATGATCATTGTGCCATGTTACATGTGCTAAATAACAGCTGCAGTAAATGTAGTGTTATTAAATTACATGTACTTCATCCATAGAGGATGATGAAATATTTGGAACTTCTGACTTTCTAGAAGTATATTCTCTTGAAAGTTATGCGATAGCATTCGGTGGTAAAAGCTTTCATTTTAGAGTATGTAGGTAAAGGTACATTGTTTGTTTGCACACATGAAGGCATATGCGGGAGTTAGTGTATAGTCCCTCTCTTATTGACGCTTGGCAGTGTATGGAGATTGGTGGTCAGGTTCATGCCCAGGCTGCTGCTCCCTGGGGTAAGAGCCCCAGTACTCACTGAACAGCCATCTTTGCTTTTGAGACAAAAGCTCTCACCCCTGCCTGGAGTCAAACTACAATTCCATGTTCATCCAGCCCATGGCATAGTATATGAACTGAGTTGTTAGGCCTTCTTTTTTTTAAGTTTATAGAAGAAGAGAAATTATAATATGTACATCATTCTAGTTAATACCTGATTGGAAAGAAATGAGAGGGACAGCAAAGCTACAGATTTTTGCAAGTATAGGGAAGGGATGTTTTGTGCCATATTTACACTGATGCCCCACTGTTTGCAGATCAGAGGGTAACTTGAGTAAAAATTATGTGAAGGTCAGTAACTGACATGAAGTATGAGAACACTTGCTGCTGTAGAGGGTTTCATGTCTGTGGGTTCCATTTTGGATCTAAAATTTATATTTGCTGTGAGGTGTGAGTATAACATTCTGAAAGATGTTATGGATATTTGTTGTGAGATAAGAGGTGGATAGAAGTGGCCATGGTTGTGACCAGCAGTGGGCTGTGTGTTGAACCTTGGGTTTTACTACCATATTGTTGTTTCTCAAAACTGTATTGTACCCAGTCCACGCAAAATGATTGCAGTGAGTCACGGCTTTGGTAATCTTGCTTGTTATATATGTGAGTTTTCAGGATTAAAGGGTAAGGTTAAATTGTAATACCTACATTGTTCTTTATTAAGAACCACTGTGATAACACTTTTACAACTTTGTGCAGAGATTGATTCCGGTTGACTCAGGAAATGACTTGTTTATCTACAAGCCACCGGATGTTCCAAGCAGTAAGATTTATACGATACGACCATACTTGGCAGTAGATGAGAGTCATGTTTATGAAATTAGTCGACAAACATGTATGGATGGCATGGATGGAACAGACTGCTTTCGAGATTGTCCTGACCTTGCTGGTGACAGGTAAGTAACAAAGCCGTCATCACTGTTGATTGAGTAGTTTCCTGTTAGTTGTTAAAGTAGTTGGTGGCCACAGTCATTGATGACAGCCGCACTTGAAGATATATACCCTAATCTGCTTGTGTTGGCGTGTATTGAGTGTGTGAGCCAGTGAGACCAATATGTATTATAGGCATATTCTAGTAAAATGCATACCAGCCTGTAACGGATTCTTGTAACAGTGTGTCCCTAACTGGGTTTTTATAAAGCAGTGTTCTTAAAAGACAGCCATATCACTGCTGTTTGTAGGATACAGGAATCTTTTTTTAAAGTGAGCCTAGTTCTGAAGAGGACTGAGAAGAATGGAATGGCTTTCAGTATAGTTTATGACTTGGCGTATTAAGACAGTACACAGACGTATCAGCAGTAACTTGTGAATTTAATTAACAGAAATATTATGTTATTTCTGGATTATGTCATGTTTTTGGTATTTGTCAGATTTTTTAAATTTGTAATTATGATTTCTTTAATTATTTTAAATAAATATTTACTTTTGTACCTAATTTATTTTTGTAATTTTGTATGCTTTTTCTGAATGAGGGCCCCATAAATTGTATAAGCTTCAGGCCCCACAAAACCTGGATCTGCCCCTGTGTATATGTATATGTGTGCCAAGTGTTTACATAATATAATCTGGTAATTTGTCTCTAGGTTGGTTGGTGGTTTCCTTACCTTGACTCCTGAATTCTGCTTTGTGGTGGAGGATGATGTTGGTGTGGTAGGCTATGCTTTGGCAGCTCTAGATGCAAAACAGTTTCACAAGAAACTAGAACTAGCGTGGCTTCCTGAAATGTGCCGTAAATATCCTCAACCTGAGAAGATTGCTCAGGATACCCTTTCCAAAACAGAGGTAAATAAAGTTTTTTCTTAATACATCCACACATTAGATATTTTTGTGGCTTGCCTACCTGCGTCATGGAGCAGTGTATCCATTGATTAATGTTTTTTAAATTGACATCATTTAGAATGGCCAAAGGTGTCATTCAGTTGTATCACCCTACTCATTTTGGAACATGCTTGATGCAGTTTGAGAGTTACATGCACAAGCCAAATTTGGCAAGAGTGAAAGAATACAATTTTTTTATATTGCTATGTTTAGTTAGCATTTTGGACGCAAGTACGACATTTTCATTTGTCAGGGTACTTTTGCTGCAGTGAAGATCTTATCCCTTTGTTAGATTGTGGCAGGAAATTTTAATGTGCTTTTTGTATTTTTAGGAATTGATAACATGGTTCCACACTTTCAAGGGTGAAGTGCCAGAATCCATACATAATCAACACCCATCTGTTATGTGTTGTTCGTTGTTAACCACTGTTTTTGATCAGAGTGTGGCAAAGAGATTAGTCACCTGTCTTCTAGCAGCTCTTCGAGCCAATGGTGAGTCCCATTTCACATTCATAGCAGAACAGTACTGATTGTAGTGCACAAAATTGTTGAAATATAGCAGCTGAGATGGAGATTGTAAGTAGCAAAAACATAGAAATTTAGGCTTTGCTTTTAACTGTGATTTGTCTTCGGGGGAGAAGGCCTAACAAAAAATAAGAAAGATATACAGAATTTTGGTGGAGAGGCTGCTTGTGAAGTACAAGTCCAAATTTTGTTGATAATATTAAGATGAGTCTCAGAGAAATGGGTTTTGAGGTGGGTTCTGATATGCTGTGGTCTGCTTTTTATGTTTCTCTTCATGCATATGTTTGTAATTTGCACAATAAGAACAACAGGATGCACTATTTTACTCTCAATTTATTTCTATAATTAGCCTCTACATGTTCCGAGCAGGTTTACTGCTCATCATCAGGAGTACCTTTCTGTATATACAGCATCTGGTATGTGTCATGCGTTTATTTTGGCTTGCTGCTGGCAGGATCGGGGTGGAACTGGTTTTTAGTTGTGTTGATGTTATCCAACTGGTTTTAGTCGGGTTGATGTTATCCAACATAATAATGACTAAACACCATTTCCACCCCGACCCTGCTAGCAGCCAGCCAACAGTAACGCATGACACATACCAAGTGCTGTATATGCAGAAAAGTACCTCCTGATGATGAGCAGTAAACCTGCTTGGAACATGTAGAGGTTAATTATCAAAATAAATTGACAGTAAAATAGTGCATTATGTTGGTTCTTATTGAGCAAATATATCACAATGTACAATCCACAAAACGTTAACTGTGTAATGTTTTGTTTTTCCCCTCAGGTTCGTTTGGGGTGTATGTGCCAGTGAACTCCAAGGACCGGTACATGATTGAATTCTACAGTAAACTAGGGTTCTTGGAACTTAGTCCTGGTATCAGTCCTGATACGACGTATGTAGGAAGGACATTTTAAATGTGAAAAGAATCAAAGTTTAGGGTGATAATGTACACTAAAGATGTGTATATAGCCTGAAGAAATTTGTAGGATGACTTCCTTGACAGCAAATCACAACAGCATAATATTTTCAATCATGTTACTTTATTCTTGCCTAGTATCAACTGTTTATGTAGTACTGATAAATACCGTCACCAAGCCAATGAAAATGAATGTCGAAGCCGTAGGGTAAAAGGAGCGTATGTGTCGGATTATGAATTTGGACAAGTCTTTGTAACAGTTCCAATTTTGTGGAACCGTTTGCCCTCAGTTGTCACATATTTGCATAATTGATGGTTCAAAGTAAATTAGGCTTACACTTGCAGGAGGGATTAGCAGCTTATTTCCAATCACTGCTATGATATAATAAGTTTAGCAAAATGATTCTACATGTACATGAGGTCAGAACCATAGTGGCTCAACTTCAGAGTGATGAACTGTAAGAACCTCAATTCTTAGAAGCCATTGAGAAGGAAAAAAATTATGGTGTAGACACTGGTTTTCCAAAGTAAATATAGACAGATATCAGACTGCATTATTTTAGAAGATAAATACATGGCGAGTCCTTCGCTAGAGGCACCAAACTATTGTGTATAAAAAATGATGTTATTGAGATAATGACTTGAAAATTTATATACACATACCGGAAACAATGCAAAACAGGACCTGCTCATAATCAATGCTGAAACTGGTCTCCTTATCCAAGCACACTTGAATGCATTTCTCCAAATTCTGGAATACTTTTCCCAAAGTGTCGATGTTGACGGCTTGAATCTCTTGGCGTATAGCGTCTTTGAGTTCGATTGTGTTAGAGGCCCAATAAAAAATTTATACAGTATACACATACGGGAAACGGTGGAAAACAGCATGGACCTTGAACCACAAAGATACCAACCGTATCCTGGTTCAAGGAACCTGAGTTTCTATCAGCACTCGGTACTCGACAGTTTTTGTCTTCTTGTGACATAATTAGCTCCTTTGTTCTTTGCTACGGGTTACTCTGCATGCTTACACACTCTGGTGACAGCCACACACACAATCACAGGTGGTAACCTTGAACCTGTGATGAGAGCACGGTTCAACCTCCTCGTGATTTGGACTGATCCAATGACTTGCATTTGCCTGTGTTGCGCATTCCCGCATCTCGGCAGTTGTGAATCGAATGCCGCGTGAGTGAAAATATATACAGTCGAACATAGCGGGTTTCTCGTTCATAAATACTGGCAAACAGGTTCATTTAAGTATGCCAGACGGCATTTCGAAAGGAATTTGGTGAGAGACGTACACCATTGAAGTGTTCCATCCAGAAATTGGTTAAAAAGTTAGAGACAAGGGGAAGCTGACCTAACACCTGCCAACTTTTTTCTTTGGGGCCTATTGATGGGCAAAGTGTACAAAAATACACCCCGCACAGAACAACTCAAAAGACGCTATACGCCAAGAGATTCAAGCCGTCAACATCGACACTTTGGGAAAAGTATTCCAGAATTTGGAGAAACGCATTAAAGTGTGCTTGGATGTGAAAGGAGACCAGTTGCAGCATCGATTATGAGCAGGTCCTGTTTTGCATTGTTCCCAGTATGTGTATATAAATTTTCAAGTCATTATCTCAATAACATCATTTTTTATAGACAATAGTTTGGGGCCTCAAACGAAGGACTCGCCCTGTAGAATTTTACTCATTACTGTTTTCTTTTATCAAGATCATGTCTTTTTTATTCTTCACTTGAACTATTGTTTTAAAGTGAACTACCACAGTGTGTTGTTCTGGAAACTGGAATTCAAAGTGGTTAGGATTTCTTGAATCCTTGAGTAGTACCCTGGGTTGGAATTTGATGCCAAGCTTGAAGCATCAGAGTATGCACTTGGCTGACTGAAGGGTGGAAAGGAACTTATGAGTTGTTATAAGATTTTAAATTTCCCAGCCACATTAATATGTAAAAGAATGTTGTCTGGTAGATGGGACAACTAATAATATTTTATTTCTATTATAGATTTATTAGTCCCTAAAAAGTTACTTTTCCCACCTGTTGTCAATCATGAATCTGTGTTGTGTTTTTATTATTTAATGAGTGACATTTTCAGATTTGCATGTCGTTTCTTGTTCTCAATACATAGTAGTACTTCAGCAAGAAAACCATATACAGGAACTTAGAGCATTATAAACTGTACTTCAGTATGAAATGGTGAGTGGCGTGACATGGGGGAAACCCAAGTCATATCACACTCCATTTTTACTGCAGAAATACTTTTTGTATATCTTGTGGTGTGTTTAGGATTAAATGTGAGTCACAGGGCTCCTTACTGAGCCTTAGTTTCATGGCAGTATCATCAAATCCAACTCAGTGGCATTGTAAAGGCAGAGCTGTTTGTTTTGTGGCCAGAAGTATTTGGTAGTTTGTACTCTGGTAGGAATATTTGAAAAGGTATGAAATGAGGCTCATGCCATTTGTGGGTTATAAACTCTGCCTTGCAAGTAGATTGCAGAAATCACATGACTTTATAAGGCATGATGAACACAGACTTCTGTATGAATGAATGGGATTTTTTAAATTGTTATATCACTGCCAGGTGCTGTAGACTATCTGCTACAGTCATTGTAACACTCAAATTTTCTGCACCTTCTCACTTTCTAGAGAGATAACATCTTATTTTTACCTTTTTGCACATGTTGAGTAGGTATGTTAGCAACATTTTTATAAACACTTGTGTTGTCTTACATGCCATTATTTGTGCCATGAATGAAGTGTTTCTGTTATTGTCTCTGTCTAATGAACATGTGACTTCGAATTCGAAGGATGTTTTATGTCGGCAAAAATGTTTGCTGCCCAACTTGTATCTTGAGTGAATACATACTTAAGAGGTGATGTCTTTGTAACCATCTGTGTTTCATCCTGGAATTTCAGGATTTCGGTCTTCTCAGTTGTGATGCTTAGCATCGTAGATGAGTCCCAGTGTTGAAAGAAACCTTATATCATTGGGGTAGAAGGGTGTTTGCCCTGAAGCAGGTTCCATAGAAACCCTGGTACACATCTGCCAAAATATGTGAAATCACATCCCAGAAGATTTGATAAACAGTACCTTGAGAACCTCAAATTTCATGTATTCTAAGTTGTGGGAGAAAATTAATAATGATCTCTATCTGAGCAATGGATAATCTGTTTCACATGGAACCAAGATGTGCTTTTACTAAACAGTTTTTCAGTACAGAATAAATGTGTATGCCTCATTAAGATTATGACTCCCATTTAAAACATTTTTTGATAACAGAACAATAAAAAAAATACTCTGAACTGGAATACAACATTCCAGTCAAATCTTAGTAATTAAGCAACTTAATGCACAAAATCTTGTTTTATAATAAACTTATTATAAAACAAGATTTTGTGCATTTATTTGGTTAATTACTAAGATTATACTGAGATGCGCAGTCAGCAAAACATCAAAATTCCAGTTGAAGTTATGTTGTTGTCACAGCTTTGAGTATTCAGATGGAGGTCTGCTGTGTGATTACACCCTGTAGTCATATGTGTGTGGATTCCAGTGTTTTGGACCACACTGTATGCATATCTTCAGTTTTGTTTGTTTAAAATTGGCTGTTATTCATATGAACAAAACACCCACACAATCTGTGGGAGGCTTGTTCAAATGAAAAGTCTTAAGCAGTTGATCTGGACAATAGTTCCCATGGGTGTTAAGGAGGCATCCCACTGACACATCAGCGCATAGAAATCTGCAGACAAGTTACTGCAGTGCTGCTGGAAACATGCATCTACTGTGGCCATGACTTCTACATCCAGTCAGAATCTGTGGTCATTTACAGTGTTGTAAGAGTTAGGCACATGTCACATGGTGGAAGGTCCAGGCTGTATGGGGATAGTCCAACAGTTTTTAGCTAATGGAGTGCAGCTTCATCTGGACAGAGTGGACCACACTGGAATGGATGTCATACAATACATTTACACTCTCATGAGCACATCTAGATTCCTGATGGTACAGAGGTCTTAAGAGGATTCCTCATTAGGGCTGTACATTTACAGTGGTGTCATGGCCCTTGAATGCTAATGGATTGTAGATTGAGTTTGGAATAAGACATTGAGATTGCACTGGTGCAGTCACTTGAAAACTAAAGATAGGTATAGCATGTTCTTTTGAAAAGTTGGAAAGTTGGTACTTTTTGCCATTTAGTCAGTGCTGTACCTATAACGACTAGAATGAATGTGGACAGTCAAGTCTGCCCTACCTGAATGTGATCTGGCAGGTCTACACTGCCCGAATGTAAACCGTTGAGACAATTCTGTCTCATCTTAGTCGTGATTGTCCCCTGCTGTTATATCTGTTCTTTTAAAGTGTTTCCACTAACTCCTTTAGAAGCAACCTCCAGAGATCACAAAATATGCAAGAAATTGCAATTCATTTACTTTTTGCTTATATAGAAACTTGAGGTTTTCACAGGAGTCAATCTCCTGAAGTGTGACACCAAATTGTTTTGTAGATGGATGTCAGTGTTTGAAAGGAGCAACTGGTACCATGTAGGTGATGATATTGGTAAATGTCTACCAAATTACACAGTGTCAAGTTCCACAAGTCCTGAGTTTTGTCCTTGATTGGGAATGATGCATTAACATTTAGCATTCTGACTGCTGCAGTAATACTAAATGGTGGACATGACAGATGTTATGATCATTGCACTTTGTGCATTTTTGGCACTGGTGGTAGGCATCTGCTGGAGCAGTGTCTTAGTTCTACTAGATCAATTTCATTTCTCTTTGAAACCAGTAGGAATCCTCAGGATCTTTCTTTGTCATGCTTCCTCCATAAGATACAACAGTATTGTGGAACTGCACAAACAATATAATTTTTTCTTCTCATCCAAGTGTAGTAGGTAACTGAATAATGTGTGGTAATTTGAATTTGTACCGTATGTTTGTGAGTATTGTGCTTTTCTAAGGTGGGAAGTGGTTCTGTATTCAGCACAGTATTGTAGTAACAGTAACTCTTGTATAATTTGGTTTACAGAAGACTTATTTGAATGTGTGAATGAAGTGTTATTTCACTGTAGAGACACGTAATGTATGTAGAGTTGCATTTTGTTGAAAGTAGTATCATGTGTTGTCGTATTGTCATGACAGAAGTACCTGTGATGATTTGCCCCCCTTAAAACACGGGCACAATCAACTTATAATGGCTGTCATACTAGTATATTATGTGGTTGGTGATACAGACTTGGAGGTGTGAGAATAGTATTGTGTGTGGTAGATCGGAATGAGTGTGTGTTATTAAGTGCATATTTATTGTTGTAGAAAGGATTTTATTATGCCCTGATGTTCCTGCTTCCCCTACTTTTCTTTCATATTTGTTATACAGGTAGTAGCCTTTAAGCCTTACTTTCATATAGCTCTAATCCTACGTTTGTCTTAGTTCTGTACCATGATTATACCAGTGCCTTGCTGTCTATGAGATGGGAGCACATGTAGTAACATCACCAGTGTTGGATTCAAAATATAGTCTGGTAGTAGATGTTTGAAAGGTATGCAGCTTTTGTGAACTTTTGTTAAAAAGAGCATCAAACAATATGACAGCAGCTCAAATTTTGTGTTTAGTTAATTGACTTTCATGTTACTTATTTCTACCCTGCAGATCCAGTCTATCAGTTTGATCCCAAATGTTGATACCTGTGTACTAGACAGTGTTTCCTAGCTGGGGGTGTTGCTATGAGTTGAATGGCATGTACTTGGTAGAACATGAAGATTTCATTAATTTAGTTTATTGTGATTCTTAGCTTTGTTGTTATATGGGTTATCATTTTTAACTATCTGTTGCTACAAAAAATGTCAGTATCATGCATTGCATGCTGCTCTTGCTGCTGCTATCACTTGCACCTGACAGTTGCTAATGGCTGTGATGTCAGTGTTACTGGTGATCAGAAATTCAAAGTGCTCACAGGCCTCATTTCACATTGCCTCATATTTAGCATTGTTTTTATGTAATGCTCATGAATTTTATAGATGACTGTGTGAAAGGAGCCCAGACTGGAATTAAATTTATCATAGGCAGCTAGCAGGATCTTCATGGGCCAGAATCAGCCTCTTTTTTTTTTTTTTATGTTTCTCCATTCTGCATTGTGATTTTCAGGAATGTAACTCCATTGTTAAACAAGGACTGCCTGAACACAGGTGGGATGGAAATTAGTGGCATTTTTGCTTATTCACAAGAATCTATTAGTTGCTTCAATGACATGCTGGGGAATATTATAATGCCTTAAGCCTGTCTTCCTGTAAAAGACAATGGAGTAGGATAAAAAATTGTATTCTGTCATCAGTGGAGTCTTTTGTATTTTTCAGTGGTTGGATGTGTACAGATGTGGCGGAAGTAGCCATCAGTCATGACATCTGTTTTACAGGAACGTGTTTTGGCTCACGTATAAGGACCTGTCTTCAGGCTGACAAGGTAGTAAAGAAAAGTTATCATGCAGAACACCTCATGCCCTTTTACACAGTGTGTGTCTGCGTTAGAGATCTCAGCAGTGCTTCATGCTGTTTTGGAGTTTGTTTTTAGAGGCAGGCACTGGGCTAGTGTGAAATTGATGAGCCACTTTTTCCTGCTCCATGTTCTTCCTAATGATTTCATATTTCTTTTAGGAATCAGTTGGTCTCTTTCATCAAAACTGAAAGGTTTAATTTCATTTGTGTGTTTCCTATCTGAAGACTCTGATGTAGGAATTGCAAAGCTATGAATATCTGTTGGTGTTGTGCACTTCTTATTATCTTTGTCAGTCATTTCAGAACTGGGATTCTGCTGTGACAGTAAATACTGGCAAAGAGGCGAGAAGTGCCTCACACCAAAAGAAATTTGTGTTCTGCCTTGACAGTAAATATGGGTGAAGCTGCTGATTTCTTTCTATTTCTGTTACTTTAAATGTTCACAACTACTTTCTAAGCTACATGCTGCATTTAATACTTTTGAAGCTGTGTCATTGTATAAAGACAAGACAGTAAGATGGGATTTGCGATGTTTTTTATACATTTACTTGCACACTTTCATGGAAAGCAACTTCTTGAGTAGAATAGAAAGAAAAACATGGGAGTGATGACAACAGGAATATTCTTCCTATCAAAAAAAAAAAATGTTTCAACAGAAGTATAAATATTTTAGTGCTGTTTTTAATCTGTTATTGTTGTATGTATACTTGGTATAATTTTGAGTTCAGTGGTTTCAGCTTACATATTTTTATAATTTTGTAAATTGGGATCTTGGCTGCAGACATACACTGTGTAAAATGATAAAAGATGTACTGCATGATAGCTTTTCTTGAGCACCTTGTCAGTCCAATGATGGCTCCTTATACAAGAGCTGAAACATGTTGCAATGAAACTTTACAACATAAATGGAGTTGTTTTGATTGTTGGCTACTTTCCATGCATTTGAAGAGTGTATTGTGTTCTCAGCACAGCTGTAATGATTATTTAGCATAAAGCTATGTGTTACTTTGCATATAATCAGCAAGAATACCAGTAAATTCTTGTGTATGCTTGATTATTCCTATTTACCCATATATTAGCGCGTCACTTTATGTTGTTTCAGTGTTATTTGAGGTTTCAGGTGTAATGTGTATGAAGATCATAGTTATTCAGGATGTGGTGCCAGATATTTTGGTCACGTATGCTGCTGAAACCGTTCTTGTGTATCGAATTGTACAGCGTCTCATACCCGAGGTCCATAAACTTTGAGAGAGAAGACAACACATGTAGTAGTTGAGGCATCAGTTGTATCTTCTGAAATGTATGATATTGTTAATAAATGCTCTGATATTTCACATATTCCTTTTTCACATTAATGGTTTGTAAGCCTATCTTATCTGCTGTGGGCAGAAGGAAGGGTAAAACTGGTGAATGGGATATATTATGACAGTTTCACCCTTGGCCATATTGGCCAACAGTGAACTGTCAGGCATGCAATTATTATTACCTTTTATGAAAGGTTGAATGATGTAATTGATGTGGTACTAGAGGCATGGAGGATATGGCTGGTAATAGCGGTATGAATGTCAACTAAACTCACACGACTGACTATGAATTTTTATTTTATGTGTACATACAGCATTCATGATATGCATGTGGATTTATGCAATGTTGCAATTTATTGTTTGAATTTAAGACTTTAAATGCAGTAAGTGGTTTCTGTTTGGTTATGTAGGTGTGCAGATATTCTTTCTTTACATCCATTTGTATAGTATCAAAATAAAGACCTTATATTATAATGACAGTACATTTGTATTTACACATGTACAGAACTTTTATTGTGCCTTGATAATGCCTTTTTCTGTGTTTTAATTTCCTCCAAATTCCTGTTGTTCACCCAGGGCTACTTTTTCCAGTGGACAAAGTAGGCAGCTGCCAGGGCATCCACCATACAGGGGTCAGTCAGTGTGCTTACATTTTGAGATGGTAACTTTTAATAATGTAAGTGATGATTTTGCAAGGGGAGGGGCGAACAAAGGCAAACAATTTCCACTGCAATTTTTAGCACAAAAATGATGAATTTTTATTTACAGAATTTTGAAATGTTACAGTAGCAGTTAAATCGTAAGACTGTTTAATGTATCGGAGAAGTAGAGGCACACAAAGGCATACAAAGTTTGCTTTTCTCTGTCTGTGTCCTTTTTGCTTTTGTTGGCATAGATGCATGTATGCCTTTAAAATTGTAAGGTCTTTCCTATCTTGACTGTTGTAACAAAATTGTGAAAGTGTCATGTCTGTCTGGCATAATTTAACAGCTTTGTTCCCACTGGATGGTATTCATTCAACCAAATTCAGATTTGGTTAAAATGAGAAAAATTGTATGCATGTAATGTGAAGACCTATGGTAGTATCTTGATTCATTCATCTTGGGTTGAGAAAAAAGTTACAGGATGAGAGTTGTAGAGACGTAACACACATACCATGTTCAGAAATAACACATACCATGTCAATTACATTTCTCTGAAAACTAGTAATTGCAAGAAAAATATCAGGGCTAGGGAGGCCAAACATGGTCTAAACAGTTTGGCTCCACATACATGTGGTTTGCATGCAGGATAATTAAGGTAAGAACACAAATATAAGAGTCATATTAATATATTTATATTATTATTCATAATATATTTGTATTTAGTCATATTTAGTGCTTTATACTTGATTAATTCCATCTATGAAGAAATAAATTTTGTAGTCACACTTAACAAAAACTGAGGAGAAATTATCCATGACTCTTGTGTCATGAATGAGTGAACATTCTTTTGTTTCAGTGCATTGTTACTTCTTTCTGTGTTGCTAACTTCTTTAGAAGGGAGTTTGATGAGTTGGAACACAATCTTTTTTTTTCACGGCATAATTTGGACATTAAGTCTGTTTCTGTTAAAAAACTGATACATTTACATGTGTGCAAGTTTTATAAATTTCCTTCGTGTTGCTGAGAACTGAACAGGGGATTAGTCCATTTGGCTGGAAATGTTAAACTTGTCTGTCTTTACTTGATGGTTAAAAAGAGGTACATTATGAATATACCTACCAATTGTGCATGTGATGTTTGTAAGGTAACTTGCCTAGAGTGCAGCAATACATTAAAGTGGCCCTTGCGCCTCCCCCGCCGAACCATGTTTTTGTATTGTTTGGTTATACATAATTTATGCAGTTAGAACTGTTAAACAACCAAAGATTTGGTGATTTGCGATTTCACGCAGTGAACAGTAGATTTGCTGTTTCCTTCATATTTGTCCAACCCAATTAAAGTGACACTGTAGGCCTGCTACTGGCTGTATTCATGTGGATCACATTTAATAGAAATCTGCTGTGAACAAGATGCAAGGTTGTAGGGTGGGTGTGGTCATTGCAGATTAAAAAAAAATAGAAGAATGTAAAGTTGTCCTTGATCTGTTATTGCATATATGTGTTCCAGTGGGTAAAAAACCAGAGGAGTGTGTTACACTTAATGCACAAATGCACGTTGCTGTCAGTTTCCTGCTCCTTTGCCACAGTCTCAATAGAGATTGTCCAAGAATTAAATTTATGTCCTACTTTGCCAAAAGGTGCATAAGACACCGGAGGCTGTTTGAGTAATGTAGGAGCTTTCTGGTAAGATTTTGCAGTTGTCATTGAAATCCTAATTCTCTCCCTTTTTTCTTTTTGTGCTCAGTTACACGAGTCAAATTCAGTTTATCAATATTAGTGCTACCCCTTCGAATCTCACCTATGCATTTGTGCTGTGGTAGTGGGTACAGTAACAGTATCTCAGACAGAGAGTGGGCATTTTGCTGGCTTTATGTAAAAGTACAGAGTTCCTTCTATCAACAGATGAACATAAGTATTTGGGTGCTATGTAAGTGGAATAATCTTTGATAAAAACTGACAGATTCTTTAACTAGGTCAGTACCGATAGTTAATGCGGTTTAGTTAGCCGATATCAAGCCCTGCAAAAGTGTTCAAGAATGTTTACTAATGCAAAATTGTTGATGACAAATTCATAGGCTGCAGAGTGTAACAAATTGAAACACACTAAGTGTTCAATGTGTAACATGTGGTACAAACTTTAGAGGTGTAGTGTACTAACTCCCTTAATTTGACAAATTAAAGATATCTAAGTAGTTGCTGATAACTTGTATTGCACTGTCCCTTTTTACAAGAAAAATGTTCAGCTTATGCCTCACAGAAAACACTACGTCTTATCAGTACAAACACCAGCCACTTATTGCTGTTTAGGGAAGTAATCGCTCTCCCTTGTGATAAAGAACTTGAATGTACCCTCTGGGGAGAGAATGGAGCTTTTTAGGCGCCTTCGCATAATTGCTAAAAACGACTAAGCTTCGTCATGTCTGACTGTCCGCCTGGAACAACTCGGCTCTCACCAGAGGGATTTCCATGAAATTTGATATTTGAGAATTTTTGGAAAATTTATTGAGAAAATTCAAGTTTCATTGCAATCTGACAAGAATATCGGTACTTTACACGAAGACCTACGTGCGTTTGTGGTATTATCTGGCTGAATTATTAGATTGAAAAGTGTTTCAGACAAGTTGTAGAGAAAAAACACAATTTTATATTCAGTAATAACTAAATCTCAATGGATGAATGGCTGTAAACTTGAGGCGTGTCCACTGAATTTTGCAAAGTAATTTACAATTGTATAACTTATTCTATTACGCAGATAACTGTAAAAAAAAAGCTGGTGCTGGACATTCCATTTGTAACAGCAAACCGTGTTGTACCCTGACACGTGGCCTTCATACTCTATCGATTACCGTTATATTGTATGCGATCACTCCTGTAAAAATGGTTACATTATTGCTCCTTGTGGAAGTCTTTCTGAAGCTGCGGTACTAGAGAAGGAGGAGGATCTTCGAAGAATACAAATAATTACAGATTTTTAAATGACCGAACACGTTGATGTGAACCTACCCCTTCAAGCATTTTATGCAAAAAAGTTGTTCTTCAGACAGTACTTCCTTCTTCGTGAGCATTGTTGGCCCACCAGCCTATGCTTGTATACCATGTAAACACGCGTTTGGGATTTGAGGTGTTTATGGCCATAAATATTACGATTAAGGTTTTGTGGAATGTGTCGCCGCGTAGATTGGTAAGTGCCACTGTTTTGGAGGAACCAAATGTCCAATCTTCAGGTTACACATCGCAGAAGACGGCAATTTTAATGGTCTTTTTTTTTTTTTTCCTTATTTACTTGCGTGCTTGTGTTTTTTCTCCCTTTCCTATTTTACCTTCTTTTTTTTCCCTTACATATTTCTGATGCTCTTTCTTTTTTAATAAGCAGTTTATGGCTCTGCGCTTGGCTGATTGATTGATTGTTTCATCGACAGCTTTATCATTCCGGTGCCAAATGTCACGAAGAATGATTGTAAATGACGAATTGTAAAGAAAGAAAAGAAAGCCAATTTAAAGACATCGCCCAATATTTTCATTGAGGATCTGAGGAAGACCACGAAGCCATAGCCGGCCTTGAATGAAGTCCAGAATCTCTGGAATATACTGCTGCTCCAAAAGTGTAAATTAAAAATAGTAATTGTAAATCTTTCATTCCTCTCAAGTTTCTATTAATTATTAATTAATATTATCACCTGTATTGCCATTTTTATTATTCTACGGTCTCTCTTTTTTGTCTACATTTCAGTAGTATATAATGCAGGAATAATTTGGTCTTATTGCAATAGATTAATACTAACCTGGAAATTTCACAACAACAAACTTTTTGTGGCTAGGGTAAGGGACGGCATTTTGGTTATTAGGACAAGAACGCGCGGTGTTGCTGTTTTGTTTCGGTTCTTGTCGATTAAGACGTCATCTTTTAGAGTTCAGAATGATCGATACGCTTACTCGATCTATACGTGTATAGCGGACTTCGATTTTGTGAGGCAAGCGAGAAATCGGAGGTGTCCTGGTCTTATGATGTGTTGTGATCAATTGTATTGAAAATGGTTCATCGACTGTAGACACAAGATCAATGAAGTGAATATTCATAATATAACGGTTTGGTTCAAAGAAGAAACACCCTTTGAAATCAATTATTTTATATAAGGAGGTGGTAAAGACTCGAGTCCAGAAGTGACGCAAGAAACGGCCGGATTTCGTAGGTGTATGACAAAACCAGTTTCCTTTCTACATTGCTTCAGCAAGGTTAGAAAACACCAATTTACATATTCTTAGTCATGAGTATTTGTGTATAATTATACGAATATGTGTACCGGTGAACCTTCCGTTAACACTTGTAAGACCGAAACAGTGTAGTGAATGCATATAACATTGCAGTGATGAAATTCGCAAGCTGGAAACTTCTCAGATGTTCATACCATTTAATTCACTGCGGTCACACTTTTTATTATTGTTCACAATTGTACCCACATTATAAAATGCTATTTCTGTTTTTCGGGTCTGTTACTATAGTTCTGTGCAGAATTTCTATTTGATGTATGCCCATGTTGTTCAATTTATCGGTGATACCTAACCTCAAATATTTACCCCTAAAAGTTATTTTGAAATTTTTGGCTTATAAACAATTTGTACGTTTATTCATGATCTATCTACATAACAAGTTTCATATCCCTTGCCTTAACGAATAAATATTACACATTATAAGTCACGTTTATATTTTTCTTAATTATGCATTATGTAAATCGCGTAAAGAAATCAGGCTAATGCTATTGATTACTAACGTTGATTGCGGTTGATGGCAGCCAAGTTAAAACCAGTAACAAAATTTGGTACACATGTGCCTAGGTCTTAATGTAAAATATCTGTTATTTTTGTCCGATTTTAACCAAACTTGAATTCATCGACACCCAATATAATGTTCCGTGACAAGTTTTCCACCAGGAGCCGATTTATTCCGTGCGTTCGGACTGACAGACATGACTAAAGTAATAGTTCCTTTTCGCATCTTAGCAAAGGCGCCCACAATACAACGTGACAGTACGTTAATCTCCAGTGCTCCCCGATAAACGGAAGAACACTGGTTTGTTTGCAAGTGTCCAACATTCGCCTACTTGTCCTTCTGTTAAGATAATTTAAGTATGTGACAGTGGTGGAACGATACTGACAGGGATAAAAGGAAATATCTGTCACAGTGCTGCCACTTTCTCCACCACAAATATCACATTGACTGGTGAGAGGCCGGCAACTGAACGTCAGAAACATGACACGGTCTTCGAAGTAAAACTAATCTGCATTACATCCAAAGATTCAGTTCGCACCTGAGAGAAAACAGTGTGCATTCATAAGATAGAATATCAGTTAGTGCTTCATAGGGAAATAAAGATGTTTATTGCAAGAATCTTACGGACACCTAAAGGCACTTTGTTGGAATGCAAGGTTTTAGGCGCGTACGCAAAATTGCGAAACGCGACATTAAATTTGTCATGTTTGTTTGTCTGTCTGTCTGTCTGTCTGTCTGTCCGTCCATTCGTCCGCATGGAACAACTCGACACTCACTGAATGTATTTTTTAAATGAAATTTTGACATTTCAATATTTTTCGAAAATCTGTCGAGAAAATTCAAGTTTCATGAAAATATGACAAGAATAACGGGTACTTTACATGCAGATCCAAGTACATTTATGATAATACATATTTGACTTCTTCTTAGAATGAGAAATGTTTCAGACGAAAGTTGTAGAGAAAATCACAACACACATTTTATGTGCAATATATTTTTCCCCTCCTAAAAACCGTGCCGTTTCTGAGATAATGTGGAAAAATATGGTACAGCCGGACAGGACACAGATGTCAACGTATTACGGCGTATGCGTATTGCATGCTAGATAAATAAGGCCACAGACACACATTCAGAATATGTACTACTTATCGTTTTTCTACAGCATCCATGGTTACGCGAACAGGCTTCAATATTACTTATATGCGTGCATTGCCTTCTTCTTTGCTGTTAGATCTGGGGTACATATATCAACTACTAGACTTCTAAAAATAGTAATTTACAACATGAAGTTGTAAAATGGAGAAGCTGACTGTGTCTCTTGACACCTCAGACTAAGCTTACTCTTAATAATGACTCTCTGACGACAGAGACATGTGTCAAAGCCATTATATGTGTAATTAAGATAAGTCCAATACATGATTTCAGAAGAAGGGAGTTACGTAATATAATTTTACCGTGTTATGTTGTGTACGTCTCCTAAACTCTGCGGCAACTTCTTCTACTTCTTTGTCTTGCCGGTAGTCTGAAAACTGGAACAGAGCAGCATTCCGGAGAAGTGAGAGAGAAGACAGCTTCGCACTAGGAATTAGCCCTTAAAACGCCGAGTTAAATCCCATCTGCCATTTGCTGGCATTATTAGGAGCTCACCATATTCTCCACATTAGCAGGATAAGGGTTAAACTCTTTGAAGAACTCGTCCAAATTATATGTAAAGTATCGGTATCTACCACACAGAGAACACATTTGATGTGACCTGTAATGCACAACCGCGTTATAGTGTTTAGGGAAATAATCGTTCATTTTGAGATTTATACGTAACACATGAATGTGCTGTGAGGGCAAGATGCAGAATTTCTTAATGTTACAGTACGTGTTGTAAATGTATAGCACTGGGCTTCAAACGGGTTATTATAATAATAATAATGTAAGCGTGTGTTACCACTGAAATAAATTATTTTCGAAACTGTAATTTTACTCGTTTGCGTGTGACCTCAGTTTTGGTATTTATTTACTCTCACTTCCTACACGCATAGTCACACCTAAAGTTCTGAAGTGCATGCATTAGCACCGAAAGTTTGTGTTTGTACATATTATGTGTACGTGTGTGTATTGTACCGTATAAAATTGTTTAAATTCCTCTTAACGATTATTGTATCGTATGTCGTTAGCTACTTTCCGTAGGAATGGCAATATTTACGAATTTTTCAAAGTAAAAATTTTGAACTCCGTTTACAAAATGTGTGTTATGGATAATAATTACGTGTAAAGTTTAAGTTCTGCTGACAATTTACAAAGTGCACTCACATAAAATATGCCTCAAGCAGTCTTGCATATGTAACATAAACATTAAGATGGACTGAGCGACGGGCACGATATCCCGATTACTCGGTAATGTAGGCACTTCGTGCAAGAAAAAAATATGGACATTCCATCTTGTTGAAGTAGGATTAATTTTAGTTTTAAATTACCGTTTTATTTGTTTGGCGTGTTTACCGTCCGGAATAACAGTAGAACTGAGTCACTTCGAGCGCATTAATTAATGTAGATCGCCTGTTCTTAGGCGGTGTACTGAGGACACAACTGTATCAAGAGATTCTGCCCCGTTTGGCACTACCCGTAAAGGCGTTCTTTACTAACACATACCTTCACAACATTGAGAAAGGTGATGTGGTTTCGATGCAGTGTTTGCTAAGCTCAGGGTGCTGCATTTAATGATTTTTTTAAAAACGTTTGTGTAAATAGTTCAGTGGTTTTATGCAATAAGCAGCATTGTTTAGAAAAAAACGACGCAATAATTTATACACATTAGTTCTCTATTTTAATGACAGTTTGCGGCGAACACCAAAATTGCTTAACAAACACTGATTTAGATTTTTGCATTCTGAGTTTTGGCACCTTGTATTTTTGTAGGTGGTTACCGACGATGTAACAAGGGAATGAAGAAAACTGCATAATGAGGAGCTTAATGATTTGCACTCTTCACCTAATATTTTTCGGGTGATCAAATCGAGAAGAATGAGGTGGGCATACCATGCAGCACGTATGGGGGAGAGTAGAGGTGTATACAGGGTGTCGGTGGGGAGACCCGAGGGGAAAAAACCACTTGGGAGACCCAGGCGTAAATGGGAGGATAACATTAAGATGGATCTTCAGGAAGTGGGGTGTGTGGGTATGGACTGGATCGATCTGGCTCAGGACAGGGACGGGTGGCGGGCACTTGTGAATGCGGTAATGAACTTTTGGGTTCCATAAAATGCGAGGGGTTTCTTGATTAGCTGAGAACCGGTTAGCTTCTCAAGAAGGATTCTGCTCCATGGAGTGAGTAAGTAAGCAAGGTTGCCGACGTTTCGGATGAACCTGCTACTTGCAGGATTTGTCCAACCCAGAATACCACACTAGATTCTCGTGGTTTCATTATTTCAAGTTCCAATAATTCATTCTTTACAAAAAATATATATTTTTTATTTTTGTACAAGTAATCTGGGGTCAAAATGTATTCATCACATGACTTAGCAAATTCAACCTCTTAAACCGTACAGGACAAGTTTTTTTTTTTAAATGAGAGACAGTGTTGGATAGAAAATGGAGACTGAGGTGCTTCTGGTTTGTTATGTGACTGGTGCTACTAATTTTAGTGTAAATTATTGGAGGTAATGATACAGGTTTTATTCCAGTATTCATGAATTAACCAGAAATCGACTACGGGAAGTTTTTTGAGGGGAAGAACTCGAGGAAGCCATGCGCGTGATCTTGGAATTAGCGTAAGACATCGTAGTGACCAAAATTATTGACTCTGTTCTTACCTGCATGCGTCTAAATTGCAGTGATGTTTCTTTACTCTTTGTGCTACGCCATTCTGGGGAAGCCACCGCACTAGTGTTCTTTTTAGGATACATGCAAGTGCTGCTCAGAAAATTCACACCATTGTTTGCTCGATTGCAGTGCGTTTGCTAGGATAGGGTAAAATACAACAGCAGTCAGTGCAGATTGTTCTGTATACAGAATGCAGAAGCGTGACAATTTTATTTCAAAACGTATGTATTATGTAATACATTTTGTATGAACAAGAAGTGATACAGACTTAGAATTATCATATATAACCTATTAAATTACAGTAATGTGACAGACACATTCTGTTCATTTGTTTACCCCTAATCGTTTAGTGTTCTTTATTTTTTACATTTTTTTTACTGCAGTGAAGAGAAATAACTTTTCGACAGTCAAAAGGGTGCAGATTGTAGGCTGTACGTGAGAATACACAAGCGCATAACTATAAATACTGGGTCGTTGTACCTTCAAAAAGTTATGTATTTTGCGTCTTGATCTTATATAAACAGTCAAACGGACACAATCGTTTCTTAAATGCCATTTTTTGTACGTAGTTAATGTGAATAGCACCTGGTGGCAGGGAGGCGTTCGTTCGATTTTGCAGTGTCCATCTCAACCGACAACGAAATTAGGTTAAGTTTAAATAAATAACATTTCCTTCACGCGCAGCGTTGGGAAGACACTGCATTATCGAGTAACTGCAGCTGTAATTCGCTTATCCGTAATGGTTACCACTGGCTTTGGCGTGGGCAGCAAAGTGGGCTGCCTTAGCCGCTGCAACCTCTGGGGTGTCAGCAGGGACACCGTTGACAATGGCAGGGGCACCATGGTAAGGGGCTCCATAACCAGGAGCACCAGAGTAAGGGGCAGCATAGCCGGGGGCACCAGGATAAGGGGCACCATAGCCATGGGCACCGGAGTAGGGAGCGGGGGCGGCATATCCATGGCCACCGGGGTAAGCACCATGGTCTGGTGTGGCTGCGGCAGCAGAGGCAGCGGCGTTGTATGCGGCGAAGTGGGCGGCTTTAGCGGCAGCGACTTCTGGGGTATCGTGTACGGGCAAGGGTGCCGCGTGGGGGTTTGGGCCTGGAACCCCGCCATAGGGGTACCCGGGGTACTGAGGGCGGCCGCATACTACGCTGACAGCCACCAAGCAGAAAAGTGCGATCTGGAAAACGTAAACGCCTATGTGAACAAGACCGTTATATACTGCAAGGTGGAAGTAAGTCCGGGTTATGAGAATTCGGTCAGTAAACATAGTCTTTGGACTAGATGAAGGCCATTTGGTTTCGGGTAAAAGAAGAAACTTGTCTCGTCGTCAGCATGATCATACCCATTGTGGGACAGTTCCACAACGGACATTCCAACCTGAAACTTAGAAAATCATTTCTCTCCTCTTTAATAGTTTCGTGAATAGGGCCCTTCGTTGCCGCTTGGATTCTCGTATATCCCACAAAATAATCGTCAAAATCGTTTCGGTTAGCAAAAGCTCATTTGTAAAATTTGTGTATGTAGTATGAAGTGGAGTTTTTCATTTTTGTGTCAAACACGTCTGCATCTTTCTGTGTCCCTGTGTGACGATTCAGTGATTGGAAAGTGTTATTTGTATATTAGTACTTAACAGTTGCTTGGGTTATAGCTGCCCGGTAAGTATGAACAAAGAATTTGGAAAATACTAAATTATGTGGATATTCATGGAATTCTAATTCCGACTTTTAACTTATATCATTCTTCAAAGGTCTAAAAGCAATAGATGTTTTTGAACTGAACAGTCGGAGCAGATTTTTTACCTTACATTATTATATTTTGTGTATTTTCAAATAAATATATTTTATAGTTTTTTTTAGATTAGTGCCGATAAATAAGTAACAGTGCACGAAGTGAGAAAGGAATTTAAATTTCCACTTGGATTCCTAGTGCGAGTCTTTTACCACTAGTACGTTTTTATAGTCTTATCTAACACGTTGCTATTAATTTATTCCATATAATAATTAATTTTTCAAAGCTAATCAGTCTGCAGCTATTAGACTGCATAGAACCATATATTACTATTCATTGTAATTTACTGAAAATATTGAAAAATATGTCAAAAGTCGTAGATCTTAATTAGATTCATTGTGTACGTTATGCATTGTTTTGTACTATGAGCCGATTTTGAAAGAAGAATTACGAAATTTGATTTGAGCTTTTTAAAATGGCCAGTGTGTTAGAGTAACACGGAATCAAATTACGTTTTCCTGGCAGCTTCTACTCAGGTGCCAGATTATATTTGTTGGCCATTCATTAGTTTTGGACCTGGAGGTGTGGATATACATTGTACCTTTGTGTTTGTAGTTCGCTGAAGGAACGTGTGGTGAAGTTTGATTTGAGGTTATCACAGTGGTTTTTTCTGAAGACTAAAGTGTTGTGGATTGTGGCGCCTTGTTGACTGGTCAGTAGTTGCCGACGTTTCGAAAGATCATTGTGCCTATATCTACAGGGCAAAGCAGCTCAAAAAGTACTCTAGAGTCTGAAGATGAAGGATATACGTTTCTTCGAAACATAGGTAAGTGTTAACAAGTCGAAGTTGCTTAATATCCTAGAAGACGTGAAATTTCAACGTATAGGCATTAAAAATACTAAATAATATTAGAACTTTTAAGTGTGACAATTATTTGGTATTATTTCCTATTCTCTTTTATCTACTCCGGCTTACCTGTAGACTCTTGTTCATCGTTGTGCTGGTAAAATTATTGCTCCAGTGCTTACTGCAAACTGTATTGTCTCCCATATTAAATACTCCTTTATATACTTTCACCCTGCCGTACCACAGAGATAATTTGTCCTTCGCTTCCATTCGTATAAACCTATTTTAAAAAAACTATTTCATACCGCACAACGTCTTAGACACACCTTCGTCACCTTCCACCTCTCATTTTACTAACCCGCCCTGCGGAAAGCAAGTTCCCTGCTCGGACAGCAACCGGACAATGAGCAGCTGGACAGATGTAAATGTCCACTAAGTGGTTGTTTCACTGTATTTGGAAGAAAATATCTTTGAGCTAAATATTGAGATAGTGGCTTAATTTTCTTGTTTTAAGCCTGGTTTAGAGAATTTCTTGTCTAACATTATTTACAGCCGATAAATGTTTGGTTCGTGAAAGGCATGTCTGCCAGTTCTCAGAGCAAAAAGACATATGGGTCTGTAGAGGATATATAGGTGCTGTATGGTCTTCGCCTCTGGCATCGTCCTTTAATAAACCATAAATAAACAAATAACTACGTGTATTGAACATGCAATTTGGTGGGATTAGTTTGTGCTTATCAAAAATCAAAGGGAAGTCTAAAGAACGAAAGTAAAATAGCCTAGCTTAATCGAACTGATGTTACAGATCTGAAGTGACGTCTATTGTGACAGCTTTGGTTTTCGACACAAAATATTAATAATTTTGTAGCATAAATTATTTAAGCCGGCCCATCTTGGTGGCAGTGCGGTCTAAGTTATGGGGTCTACGGCCGCTCGCTTGCTGGGATTGCGGGTTCGAATCTCGCCAGAGGCATGAATATCTGTCTCTCATGAGTGTTAGGTTGTCAGGTAGAGGTCTTTTGGATGGATCTATCCCACATCCAGGGGAGTCCTACCGAGTGTGGTGTGTCTGATTGTGATCGCAGAACCTCAACAGAGAGGATGCCTTGGCCCACTAGGGCTGTCGAACCATAAAAAATTAGCCATTGCTCTACGAGGAGGGGAGAAGTTCGGCGTATGTAGACAGTTTATTATCGGCAATGGCAGTCAGTGTATCATACAAAAAATCAAACCCCCCCCCCTACTTCTCTTTCAAGACAGAATATTCTGTATTGTGAGTGCTGTAAAATGCACCATAAGAGATGGCATCCAGGATCCCACGGGAATGCGTCGTGGGACCCAAGGGCAGCCCGAACGAAATAGCTAACAAGCAAGCAAAGAATTAATGATGTGATGTCTAATTAACAAAAGTATAAAATCTTAACTAAATTATTGATTGACCCACCAAGTGACAAATTGACAGCTAAATAACTAACCCCCTAACACCGTAAGGCAGGCTTCTCCTAGATCACTGAATAATTATTTGTCTGGCTGAGAAAGTTTATGATTTTATGCAACCTGCAGCACCGTAACCTTTCAGCGTGCGCAAGAAACGGGACCTGCAACGTATGGATTGCAACGTGACTGTACCCGTACTCGTGCCGCACTGTTTCAATGTCGCGAATGTGAGTGGGTCCCGAAATGGTTTGTTCTGGCCTTGACTGGGCTTTTCGTAAATTGCCGTGTGGATTCAGACAACGAAACTGGTGCCAGCACACACACCACCTTACTGCGGCCTGATTCTGGTGTACATGTAGAAATTGCATCTGCCTTTGTGGTTTTTCAGTCGGATAATTCTATATAGGCTAATATCAACTTCTCGTGGCGCATTTCTCTTTCACGCACAGTATTATGAAATCTTAGTCATGACGGTATAACTATTACATCTGTGTGGAGGAAACGCCACTGCGTAATTCAAGAAACAGAATCGTGGCGGTATAAACATTACATCTGATGTAAGGAAATGCCACTACATAATTCAAGAAACCAAATCATGGCGGTTTAATTATTACATCTGGTGTGGAGGAAATGTCACTACCTAATTCAAGAAACCGAATCATGGCGGTATAACCATTACAACTTTTATGGACGAAATGCCACTGCCTATTTCAAGAAACCGAGCAATGGCGGTATAACAATTACATCTGGTGTGGAGGAAATGCCACTACCTAATTCAAGAAAACGAATCATGGCGGTATAACCATTACATCTGGTGTGGAGGAAATGCCACTACCTAATTCAAGAAAACGAATCATGGCGGTATAACCATTACATCTGGTGTGGAGGATATGCCACTACCTAATTCAAGAAAACGAATCATGGCGGTATAACCATTACATCTGGTGTGGAGGAAATGCCAATACCTAATTCAAGGAACCGAGTAATGGCTGTATAACCATTACATCTGGTGCGGAGGAAATGCCACTACCTAATTCAAGATACCGAGTAATGGCGGTATAACCATTACATCTGGTGCGGAGGAAATGCCACTACCTAATTCAAGAAACCAAATCATGGCGGTTTAACTATTACATCTGGTGTGGAGGAAATGTCACTACCTAATTCAAGAAACCGAATCATGGCGGTATAACCATTACAACTTTTATGGACGAAATGCCACTGCCTATTTCAAGAAACCGAGCAATTGCGGTATAACCATTACATCTGGTGTGGAGGAAATGCCACTACCTAATTCAAGAAAACGAATCATGGCGGTGTAATCATAACATCTGGTGTGGAGGAAATGCCACTGCCTAATTCAAGAAACCGAATCATGGCGGTATAACCATTACATCTGGTGTGGAGAAAATGCCACTAAATAATTCAAGAAACCGAATCATGGCGGCATAACCATTACATCTGGTGTGGAGGAAATGTCACTACCTAATATAAGAAACCGAATCATGGCGGTATAACAATTACATCTGGTGTGGAGAAAATGCCACTACATAATTCAAGAAACCGAATCATGGCGGCATAACCATTACATCTGGTGTGGAGGAAATGCCACTACCTAATATAAGAAACCGAATCATGGCGG
>Ga0131853_10003138_pt1 | contig 29608 bp, 20 predicted proteins | sample TergutLab28metaG_FD_92764 | JGI IMG/M metagenome (GOLD analysis project Ga0131853, IMG submission 92764) | Labiotermes labralis P1 segment gut microbial communities from Petit-Saut dam, French Guiana - Lab288 P1 (version 2) (version 2) | ecosystem: Host-associated > Arthropoda: Insects >... | reverse complement strand
GAAAATAATAGATTTTTATGTTGATGGTAGGAAAGTATATCTTAGGATGGAGAAGGAAGTTTCTTTCTATGTGAGAATTGATGAAGAGGATGTTGAGATACCTTCACGGTTAAATGATGGAGTTTATCAAATTAAATTGGCGGATTTGGAGAAGGTTGTACAGAAAGAAGGACGTTTTCCGATTGGAGTTCATGTAGATGGGGTATTTGAGCGTCTTCAGTTTAAGGAACTTTTGCGGGCAAGGGTTAGTGGACGTCATTTTGCGACAAGATGGGGTAAGAAGAAATTGTATATTACTACAGGAGGGTATTTGAATTTTGCGCATTTGTATAAGAAGGAGTTGTTTATAAGTAGTCAGAAGACGGCGAATATTTATGTTGAGAAAGCAGTGCTTTATGTTAAGGATTCGCGGATTTGTTTGGAATTGGCTTTGGTTGGTAAGGTGAAGGGTCGTGTTAGAGGGGTAAGTATAGTTGATTTTGATACGCAGAGGCGGTATGTAGTAGGGTATGTTCTTTTGGGTCAAATGTTGAAGATGGATTTGACGGGAGTACCGCAAATTGGTCGTTATCGTGTTGTTATTGATTCTGAGACAAGTACGAAAATTGAGTCGCAGATGGTTAGGATGATAGAAGGTGGAACGATTGAGGTTGTTGAGCCTGTTGTAGTTGATGAAGTGGTTGAAGTTGATGAATTAGCTGAGGTCATTAGGTCAGTTGGAACTGATGAAACAAATGAAACGATTGAAGTTACTGGAGCGATTGAAATTGATGAAATAACTGAAGCTGATGAAACGAATGAATCTTAGTAACTTTATTGCTCTGGCGTCTTGCAGTAGAAAATGAATCTTTCATTCTTTATGGGGTTCGTGAGGAAATTAGCGTTGAAACAGAAGAAATTACAGTTAGGTATGTTGGTTACGCATTTGGAAATTGTATTGAGCTGGAAGTAAATCTAGATAGAATAGGAATTACCGGAGTTAGAACAAGATATAAAATATTAGATAAGAATATTGAACTTAGTTATGAGTATAAAAATAGAAAACTGAGGATAGATTTTTCGGAGTTAAATGGTTTTATAGAAGGTGATTTTTGGATTTATGTTCGCGATAAGAAAGGCAAATATTATCAATTAAGATATGAGATTCAAGTAATCCAATCTTTTTCTGAACAAGATCACTATTTCTTTATGTATGCGACAGAAACTTCGGCACGATATGTTCATTTTTCAATAGATGGATATTTAAGGTATATTATAAAACCAGCAAATAGTTATCAGAAAATGAATGAAAAGACAATAAGGTTTGATAATTTATGTTTTATAAACAGTTATTTCCTAATTGAGTTAAGTGAGCCTTTACCAGTTGAAGGAGTGATTTTAGCAGAAAATGAGGCATTAGAATTTCACCAGAATGGTCGCATATTATTCATTTGGACACCTAAGCAAGATTTAGTTGATACAACAAAATATCTATCTATTCTAATAAGAAATCAATTATATAAACTTGGAGCAGTAAACTTAATTTCGGATGTTTCAACAGATTCTGGATTGGTTCTCTTTACTGGTTGGAAAGAACGCTTGGCAATGAAACCATTAAGCATTGAATATTATGTAACAGCAGGAAAGATATCAAAAAAAATAGAAGTAGAGTTGCCTAATTTTAGAAGTAAGAATTTGGAGTTGGTAGTAAGTACTGATATTGATATTGAAAAAATCATTACAATAAATAGAAAAGAGTTAAAAGTAAATGAATTGGAATTTAAACAGAAGAATCAAATTTTAGTGATTCGCCCTAGAGGTATTCCATCTTTTATCGCAGATTCAGTAACGAGTTATGTGTTAGATATAGTTTTGGTGACTAGTCAAGGATTAGCATTGCCAGTTGTGAGAAATCATAAAAAATTGGCAAATGACTATAAGAAACAAACTTGGCAAATTTCCGAAGAGAATTGTGAGGTTCTTTATCAGACATATATTAATGCTTCTGGAGGTTTATCAATAACAGTAAAGGATAATTACTATGCCGAGAATTGGGAGAAAATATCTGTTAAAGATAATGTAATTCTCTATGAAACCCAAGATGGAAAAAGAATAGCTGACTCAGGCTACGCGATATTTAAGTATCTAATTGATCAACCACAATTTGAGAATTATGAGCATATTTGGGTGATAGATGATGAGCTTAGTCAAGCCCCAAAAGCATTAGAGAAAAAATATCAAAATGCATGTAGATTTGTGGTAAGAGGCACACGCTTATATAAGAGAGCTTTACTTGAAGCCAAGTATCTCATTGCATCCCATACTTTTCAAGGTTATTTTGCGAAAAAGCCAGATCAGGTTTATATCCATACATGGCATGGGACAGCAATTAAAGCATTAGGTTATGATATAGTTGGTGATGCTACAGGCTCACGAAATGTAGTAAGAAATCTAATGATGACAGATTATATTATTTCGCCCAATGAACATATGACCAGTGTTTTTACAGACAGTTTTAAACTTCGTGGTGCGTATAAAGGTACAGTTCTTGAAGGTGGCTATCCAAGAAACGATGTAATTATGACAACCAAAAGATCAAAGGTGGTTAAAGATCTACAACGATTCTCAGTAAAATTTGATGAAAAAAAATTAACTATTTTATACGCTCCCACATATCGCGGAAATAGTACTTCAAATCCAACAAATCAAATACCTGATTTATGCGAGCTTGTTACTAAGTTACAAAAAGATTACGGAATGACCCATAATGTTCTTTTAAAAGTTCACCCATTTATATTTGAACTTGCAGCTGAAGAAAGCAGCTTACAAGATATACTAGTGCCTGATTATATTGATACAAATGAAGTCTTGTCAATAGTGGATTTAATGATTGCTGATTTCTCAAGTATCTTCTTTGATTATTTAATAACTGATAAACCTGTAGTTTTTTATATTCCTGATAAAGATGATTATGTGCAAAGCCGAGGTATATATTTAAATTTCAATGATTTACCAGGTCCTCAAGTTGAAAACTATGGTCAGTTGAGGAAAGAAATTAATCGTATTATTGTTGGAAAAAAAAGTAAATATGTAGATAAATATAAAGCGATGAAAAATAGGTATTTAGCTTATGATGATGGCAAGACAACTGAGCGCTATGTACAGCGTATATTTAAAAATGAGAAGTCAGATAAGATAAAAGAAATTACAGTTGATTCAAATAAGAAAAAGCTATTGATGTATATTGGGGGAATGGTAAGTAATGGAGTTACATCAAGTGCGTTGAATCTGCTTAGTCAGCTTGATTTTGATAAGTATGATGTCACGATTATGATGTATTTAATGAAGAATGAAGAAAGTTTGAATAATATCAAAAAAATAAATAAGCGTGCACGAGTTATGTTCGTTTTTGGTTCGACGCTTTATACAAGCGCGGAATCTGTAGAAGATGAAAAGTTGCTTCAATCTGGTTTTTCAAATGAAGATTGGCAGAAAATGGTTTGTGCATATAGGAGGAATATTGCTTATCGGATTTTTCCTAATATGTCATTTGATGTAACTATTCAGTTTTGTGGGTATGGTAAAGCTAGTGTTAGGAATTTGCTTTCTGTAGAGGCAGATAAACATATCATTTATCTGCATAGTGAGATGGCAAAAGATGCACAGAGGCTTATCAATGGAAAATTCACATTAGTTGATGGCTTTAATACAATATTTACACTCTACCCTTATGCAAGTAAATTAGTGAGTGTCTCTAAAGCTTTGATGAAGGAGAATACAAAACAATTGTCACATGTTAGCGATGCAAAACAAATGACTTTTGCGGCAAATGTAATTAATTATGAGAGTATTTTGGAACAAGCCAGAGAAGAGATAGACCTAAGCAAACTTAAAACAGTTTATGGAAATCGTGTAGCACCAATAGATGAAGGTAGTGGATTGAATTTTGTAACATCAGGACGTCTTTCTTCAGAAAAAAATCAGATTGCTTTAGTTAAAGGTTTTGCGAAATTTGAAAAGGATCACCCAGGAGCAAGGTTGTTTCTACTTGGAAAGGGACCATTACAATCAGATATTAACAAAGCAATTGGTAGTGTGGAAATGTATGGAAAAATTACCATGTTGGGTCATTTAGATAATCCTTTTGCCTTTATTAGTAAAATGGACTATTATATATTTCCTTCAATTTATGAGGGACAAGGTTTAGGTTTGTTGGAAGCACTAGTTCTTGGAAAAAAAGCGATGGCATCTAATATTCCAACAAGTGTTGAAATGCTTGGTGATAATGAGTATGGGGTGATAGCGAAAGGAACAACGTCTGAGGCATTTTATGAGGGTTTGAAGAATTTGGTGAGGCAATCAGAGTTTAGACGTTTTGATTATGTAAAATACAATAACAAAGCGATTGGGGATTTTAATAGGCTAGTTGAAGAGTAGAGGTGTTTATGAAGATCAAAGAATTTCTAATATTTCTAACACTCTCTAATTGTGAGGAAGGTGATGCTTGTGAGCTACAATGTGTTAATCGAAGAATTTTGTGAGTCTCATCATTTGGGTGAGGTAAAAGAAGCTCGCTTACTTCCAGCAGGCATAACAAATCAAACATATTTTGTTGAGACAACGACTGGTAAATATGTGGTAAAAGCATTAAATCCGTATAGGTATAAAACGAAAGAAGATATCCAGAAATTAGAAACAACTGAATATATTTCAGAATTAGCAAATCAGAATGGTGTTTCAACTATTGCAGCTAAAAGGATCAATGGAAAATTGATAAATATATTACACGAACAACATTATATTGTTTTTGATTTCTTTGAAGGGGATATTATACCTCTTAATCGTATAAGTGTTGAAAATTGCTTTGATGTAGGTCGTATGTTAGCAGAGTTACACAACTTAAGTTTTAAGGAACAAAAAAAATTAAATTCTAAAAACAAAATTCAAATGCATAATTATGCTGAGCAGTTTAAGGGTAAAGTAGATTGGGATCATTATTATAAAAAGGCTGCTAAAAATTCACCTAAGTGGTTGAGTCGCTTGAAGAATGAGATTGTTAATTTGTACGAGGTGTTTGATCTTTCGTTTGCAGCATATCTTTCATTTATACCTCAAGATGTAGTGATTGCTCATGGTGATTTGTTTAATCATAATATATTGTGGAAAGATAATGTGCCGTACATTATTGATTGGGAGGCAGCTGGATTTATTGATGCAACTTATGATTGTGTGTATACTGCTATAAGGTGGTCAACTAAAAATTATACTGAGGATAAGGAAGATGCGGTAGATAGATATAGATTGTATGCATTTTTAAATGGTTATCTTGAGAAGAGAAGTATTAATATTGAAAATATTGAAATTTCATTGTATATGATTCTTTATAAAAGATTGACTTATTTCCGGAATGCTCTTATAAAGTATCTCAACCCGCGAAATGAATCGTCTAAAAATCGTGCTGAAAGCCAAATAATTTATACACTATCTATATTTAGAGACTATAAAAATTTGATTAATGAGTTGGAAAGGATTAAGAGCTATATTGTCGAACGCCAACCTGAGAAAGAATATGAGAAAAGTCCATCTTATGGAATAATGCCAAAAATGAAGCTGTTGATTGAGAGTTATAATGATAGCCTTGATGAGTTGAAGAAATCAACTAAAGATCACAGGAGACTAACTAGGAAACATAAGAAATTGACTGAAGATTATATGCACGAAAGACTGATAGATAAACCCCTAAAAGAGGTGAATTGATTTGGATGTTAATATATTTGTAGTCTCAACGTATTATCATCTGATGTATAGTATTCTTTATTCTCAGAAGTTAGCGGGTAAGAGTAAGTTGTACTTACTAACTGGTTATATGAAATATGATGAGGAATTTAAAGAGAGAGTTGTTAGTTTGAATTTGTTTGAAGAGGTGCTTTTGGTTTCGGAAAGAAATATTAAGAAGAAAATTTCAGCTTTAGTTGATGAGAAGTTTGAACTGATGAGTAGTAAGCAACGAGAAGAGTGCTTTGATATTGTGATATTTGACCATTATGCAGATCTCTTGTGTGGAGAATCGGTCTATTATTTTTTCAATCAAACCAATATGATTTATTATTATGTGGTGAGGAAAAAAATAGCTGCAAATATCATTGAAGATGGTTATAAATCTTTGGTAACTCAAGATGATTATGTTTCATTTATTAGTAATTCAGCTAGAATTAATAAGTTTATTAATGACGGTTATATTTCTTTAGCTATTGATGTTGGTGTTGTAAGTAGAGTAATTGGTAGTAGTACTTTAGATGAGATCAAAAAAAAAGATTTTAAGGATAAGTATGAGGAGCAAGATTTTGTTGAGATGCTTAAGGGTGCAAGTGAAGAAATGATTAGTAAACTATTTCATATTTTTGAATATCACCACTTAGATATCCCTAATAATAGTGCTTTGATATTAACCCAGCCACTTGCATCAGCTAGGTATTGTTATGCAGATGAACAATATTTACTGTATAAGAAAATGATAAATAAAGCTTTGAAGAAAGTAGATGTTGTTCATATTAAGCTTCATCCTGGAGATCGAAATATTTATCGAGGTTTAAGTAATGACAGGGTAAGGATTATTGCTGGTAAGTTTCCAATTGAGCTTTTGCTGGTTAATGAAAGTAATTATGATTATATTTATTCATTTGATTCAACATCGATTAAAGGATTGGAGGTTAATAGAGAAAAAGTTAATGTTTATTCTCATGGAAAAAATGAATCAGTCACGACATGTATTAAAGCATATACGAGAAAGCAGAGAATCGTTGTTGGCATTAATGATTCATCAATTAGCAATGGCGTAATTGAAAAGTTGAATGTAAGTGAAAAGTATTTTTATCAAAAAATCGAGGGTGATTCTCACCGTGAAACTTATCAGAATGCGAAGAAACTAAGGTGTGATTATGTTTACTATAATGACAAAAAGGCAACAGTTAATATCCGAAAGTTATTTAAAGAATTTGAAAAGGCAATGCAGTCCAATTGTCGAGAAATATTTTTAACAGGCACTACCCATGTAATTGGAAGCGAGAAGTTCAATAATGTTATTTTTGCTAGTAGATATTATTATAAGTATTTTTGTAATAAAGTTGTTGGGATTCAAGTTTTAGAAGCTTATGTTAGAGGTGGTAATCAATGGATAGATGTGATGAAGGAAAACTATGGGCTTTATCCTAGTAATCGAATCAGGATTGAGTTTGATTTGCAGGGAGAGTTAAGGGATTTTATTGATAAAGATGAGTATGGTATTTTCTTGCTTGCGAAAGAGGAAAAAACAAGGTTAAAGAAAATGATTGGAACAGATATAGAAAAGAAGTATTTTGTTGCCATTGATAAATATTTTATAGAATGGCTCTATTTGTTAAATGTATCCCTCGATTGTGAATATGATGTGATTAAATATATTGGTTTTTTAGAAAATGAAGAGCGAGAAGATGTGATACGTAGTGTTTTTGATCATTCTTTAAAACCTAAAAAAGTTCATGGTGAAAAGGAAATTAGGAAGAAATCAGGTGGGGTTGATGTCAATAATGATATAGATGCAGAAGGAGTAGTAAAGAAAACGTCGCTGAAGCGAAAACTTAAAAGTATAGTCAAGCAAGGAGTGCATGGTTAAATGTTTGAGAATAAGGTGATTTTAGTCACAGGTGGAACAGGTTCTTTTGGAAAGAATTTTATTAGAGAAATTGTTGATAAGTATGAGTTTAAAAAGGTTATTGTATTTTCGAGAGATGAGTATAAGCAAGATGTGATGAAAAAAGAGCTTTTAATGCAGTATGGCGAAAAGGTGCTACCTAAATTAAGATTTTTTATTGGTGATGTCCGTGATAAGGAGCGTTTAGACCGTGCTTTGCGTGGTGTTGATATCGTTATTCATTCTGCAGCAATGAAGCAAGTTCCAGCTTGTGAGTATAATCCAAATGAGGCGATTAAAACGAATGTCATTGGTGCAATGAATGTAATAGAAGCTGCTTTGGATCGGAATGTTGAAAAGGTTGTGGCTTTGTCTACTGATAAGGCTGTTAATCCGATTAATTTGTATGGTGGAACTAAGTTGGTTTCTGATAAGTTGTTTATTGCGGCTAATTCATATCGTGGTGAGGGTGGACCGATTTTTAGTGTTGTGAGGTATGGCAATGTTTCGGGGAGTCGTGGGAGTGTTATTCCATTTTTTACTGATTTGACGAAAAAGGGTGTTAATGAAATACCGATTACTGATTTTAGGATGACTCGGTTTTGGATGACATTGGATAAAGCGGTTGATTTGGTTATGTTGGCGTTGAAGAAGATGAAAGGTGGAGAGACATTTGTTTATAAGAATCCATCTTATATGGTGACTGATGTAGCTAAGGCTTTGAATCCTGATTGTACTTTGAAGGAAGTGGGGATTAGAGAGGGTGAGAAGATTAATGAGGTGATGATTACTCAAGATGATTCTAGGATGACTTATGATTATGGTAAATATTATATTATTTATCCTCATTTTGATTGGTTTAATTATAAGGATCATTTTCATGAAGGAGGAAAGAAGATTAAAGATGGGTTTGAGTATCATTCAGGTGAGAATGATGAGTGGTTGACGGTTGAAAAAACTAAGGATTTAATTGATGAATATGATTTGAAGAATATGGTTGTTTAGTCTTAAAGGAAAAGAAGGTATTTAAGAATGAAAGAAAAGAAGCAGAAAATGGATAATTACATAGTAATGACTTACTATCAATTGATGGTAGCTATTGCTTTCACCCTCAAGAGCAAAAGAAAGTCGAGATTATTTGTGCTTACTGATTACTTATCAATGAATCCTGAACTTGAATCAGCCATTAAAGATGTGGAGCTATTTGAAGAGGTTAGATTTTTTAGTGAACGACTTCATGTCAATGATTTTTATACTCAAGTGAAGAGTTTAAGTGAGCCTCATCCGAGAAAGATATCAAAATTATTATATACAATCTTTGATCCGCTATATAGTGATGTATTTCAAAACTGTCAAAAATCAGAGAAGCTTTATTTATTCAATGAATTGCAACATTATTATTATTATTTGGAGAGGCTTTTCAATCGAATTATTAAAGTTGAAGATGGTTATGATTCTTTTGCGCAAGAGCTTAAAATCCATAAACTTACTGGCGAGAGGGCAAAGCTTTATAAAATAGTTGGTAAAGGATTCCCTGTAATAAAGAGTAAATCTGAAAAAATTAGTAAGATCATTATCTCCCGAGATAATGAAGAAATTCCAGATGAATATAGACCACTAATTGAAATTATTGATACTCAGGAGTTATTCCAGGACAGAGATTTAGGTTTTGGAGAAGTAATTCTTAAGATTTTCAAACTAGATCAATGTGTATTTAAAGATTCCAGCATTATAATTTTAACCCAGCCTTTAGCGCGTGCAAGTTATTGTAATAGGAAAGAGCAATATCTAATTTATCAACTTCAATGTGAAAAGTACTATAAGGATTATAATATTTATATTAAACCACATCCTGCTGATAAATTAAACTACAATCTCTTATCTAAATACGGTGCTGAAATATTACCAAAAGATTTTCCTATTGAATTGTTAAACTTTAAAGATGTGGAATTTGATTTAGGTGTTACATTTGGCTCTACTTCAATGGAAATTGCAAAGTACATCAAAGATAAGGTAGTTCTCTTTGAGCATGATGAAAATTTCACTCGAAGTGACGTTAAAAAATATATTAAGAAATATTTAAAGCCTTATAAAAATAAAGTGAGCTATCTTGTTTGTATTGATTCTCATACTGATGTAAAAACTATCAAGAAAACCTTAGCTAGATTATTAAAAATGACAGGAACATATACTATAATTTGTGTAAAAGAAGAAGGCACGTATTCCTTTCTAAGTAATGAAACTATTTTTCAAAATTTGAGGGTAATAGACTGCCCCCTTTCTACTTCTTTAATTGAAAAAAGAAGAATAGCATTTGAAAATATAGAAAGTAACTATGTTATGTTCATTGATCCAGGTTTTTACGTTTCTAGCAGTCTTAATAAACTAATTCTTGAACAAATAAAAAAGTCTAGTCGAGAATCATATTTTGATCTAATAAGTGTTGACATGACACATAAGTACAAAAAAGAAACTTTTTTACGACAAACATTTAAACATGTTCCTCCATATCTAGCACCTTATTTTTTACAAAATAGAGTAATTCATAAAACAACACTAGAATTAGCTAGCTTTTCAGAAGTAGGTAGTTTTTCAGATTTAAAACTTTATGTTGAGATTCTGGCCAATACCCTCTATAGTTCACCGTTGACAACTTCAGTAGTCAGGTATAGGATAGATAAGCCTCAAATTAAGAAAAGTCATATTAATTATGATTTTAGTGAGCAGTTAGATATTTATAACTATTTTAGTCAATTGTATCAAAATGAACAAGATGAAATAAAAGCTAACAAATATCTTATGTGGCTTGCTGGTTTTGTATTTTCGTTCATGGCTCATGAAAATGAAGGTGAAAGTATTAATTATGATAACTTTATGAAAAGTGAAGCAGTTATTCCTTTGAAGTTGAAAGCCTTCGATCTATTAGTTGATATGAGTAATTTTAAGAAACAGCATGGAGCTATTATTCTTTCAAAAATTCTTGAAAAATGAAAGAAACTCGTTTTGTGCAGTTGCACTGCTCGTGTGATTTTGATTCTAAAAAACTTTTTACTCTGGAAGATAAATTTCTATGACTTTTTTGATTAAAGCATGTAATGCTTAACGTTCGTTTCAAATTTGTCTAATATATATTTTCTCGATATAAAATTTGATGCGGAAGCCGCTTGATTATCAATAAATAAATGTAGACCAACGACTAGGGGTATTTCGACAATGATTTTAGGAGATTTATAAAAATGGAAAAAATGCTTATAATTGGAGATTATGGAAAATTAAAGCAACTTAAATATGCAAATTACATAATAGACGAATATAGTGATCAATATGAAATACTCGTTGCAGGTCAAAATATAAATATAATTAAAAACTTTGATTTAGTTAAAAACTTAAAGAATCGCTATAGTGATCAACGAGAGGATGTATACGCCTACTTTGTATTTTCAGCAAGTATTGTTATAGTTCTACACCAAAAAATTAATTATCATAAGTATAAAAAAAATCAACGGATAATTTATTTTGAACAAAATCAAATTAATGAAATATCAAATGAAAAATTTTTTGAAGGAAAATATAAAGCATTTAAACATGCTACAGATTATATTAAATTTAATTCAACTAATAAAATTGAAAAAAAGTTAGCAGTTAATATATATAGCTATGAATTAGAATTTAATGATTCTAATGTAAAAGATGTTATTAGCAGATTAAAAATTGAGCCAAATGTTAAAATATTTAAAAATGACATATTGATAATCTCTAATGAATTATCAAAAAATGTAAAATCAAAACATAATTTACATAATTTACTAAAAAAAATAGATAAAGAATATGACAGCTATACTACAATTTTACTTTATCTAAAGGTATTATCATTTAATAGGAGTGAACTAGAAGCTAATTACACGAATGTTGTTGATAAATTTGACAGCAATATACTAAAATATTTGAAATATTTTGAGGGGATATTGATTTACGATTCACAAGAAATACTAGATGAGTTTGAAGACTTATTAAGTGAAAATAGTTTAGTTAACAAATCGAAAAAAATAATTTTAGAAGAAAAAGCTAAACTTTTCTTTGATAAAAATGATATACAGCAGTATTTATTTGAAGTAGATAATAAAATTGTACTTTCTAAGAGAGATTATACTAATTGCTTAGACAACATGTATGATGATGAGATTAAAAGTAAAAAAATAAGTGTAGTGATTTGCACTTACAATACGCCTAATAAATTGTTATTTAGAGCTATAAATTCTGCATTTGAATCCACCCACAAAAATATTGAAGTCATCATTGTTGATGATGGTTCAAAACTTAATCTTTCTAAAGATTTAAATGAGAGATTTAAGAATGAAGATATTCATTATTATTATCAAGAAAATGTGGGATCTGGATTAGCAAGAAATAATGGAATTAAAGATTCAACAGGAGATTACATTTTTTTTCTAGATTCCGATGATACAATTACAAAATATGGTTTACAGTATATGCTTACACATGCAGCAATTTTTAACTTAGATTTGGTAATAGGTAAAAGGTTTATTTTTAATGAAAATGGTATGTTCTTAACTGAATCTTTTGATAACATATCATCTAACACTTATAATTGTTATCACAAGCATTATCAACACTCTGTTTATTATGATAATATGCCAAACAACAAATTAATAAGTAGAGAAGTATTTGAAAAATATGATATATGGTTTGAAAGTGGATTATATGAAGATGCCCCTTTTACTGCTTTACTTTATTCACAAATACCTGAATATCATTATGTAAATATTCCTATTCATAACTGGTTTAAATATGGAGAAGAAACGACAATATCATCTAGAAGAGATTATGGTAATTTTTCACAAAGAGTAAATGCATATGAAATAACTTGGAATATTATTCCTGAATTTATGAAAGAAGGGATACTTACAGCTAATCAAGATGCTTTCAATTTATACCTGTCTTCATTTTTAAAATATTCCATTGAAGAAAAAAAGAGTTTTTTTTGCAGTTATAAAAACTACTTCATTCCGAAATTAACTTATTATACAAAATATAAAAAAAGTTTAGTTTCGGATCTAATTGTTGAGTCTTTAATTAATGATGATTATGATAGTTTTGCTTCAATTTGTCGAGATTATACAATGAAGGTTGGCTGTATTATTCAAGCACGAAATGCATCAACTAGATTACCCGGAAAAGTTTTGATGCCGCTTCCTTTAGCTATGGAATCAACGGTTTTAGAACATGTGATCAAAAGAGTTCAAAGAGTTAACCTTATTGATGAAATAATCATAGCAACTACGATAAATGAGGTTGATAATAGCATTGAGGAATTGGCACGAAAGTTAGGTGTTAAATCTTTTCGCGGCAGCGAAGCGAATGTTTTAAGTAGATATTATGAAGCTGCCACTCAAAATGATTTGGATATCATTGTGAGGATTACTAGTGATTGTCCGTGTATTGATTACGAAGTGTTACAAAGATTAATCAAATATCATTTATTAAATAAAAATGACTATACCAGCAATACTTTTATAAGAACTTTCCCACATGGATTAGATGCAGAGGTCATAAATTATGATGTTTTAAAACAAGCATATCATAACGCAACTGATCAATTTGAAATTGAGCATGTTACACCTTACATTTATAAAACTAATAAAGATAATTTTAAAATCGGCAACTATGAGAATCAATTAATGCCAGAAAGTTCTAAAATAAGAATTACCTTAGATACTCAAGAGGATTATATGTTACTTTGTGCTGTGTTTGACTATTTTAAAGAAAAACAAGATTTTTTGCTACAAGATATTATTGACTTATATGATAAAAAACCTTGGTTATATTTAATAAATAACAATATTGTTCAAAAGCGTAAATATGATAGTAAAGAGATGGAGATAAAAGCTGCAGTAGAAATATTAGAGAAACAGGAATTAGATAATGCGGTAGATATACTGAAAAAGTCAACAATAGGGGTGTACGCTGATGATCAAAATATTAACTGAAGGTGGTCGAGAGCATGGCTTTGGACATATAATTAGATGTTTGACACTAGCAAACTATTGCCTAGAAAATGATTTAGAATATCAATTCTATGTAGATGGTGATGAATCTGCACATAAAATCATAAAACAGCATAATGGAACTTTAGTTGATTGGAAAAGAGATTGTTTCATAAAAGAAAATATCAATCATGAAGATACTGTCTTTGTCGATTCATATTATTTGACATTAGAGCATTATGAAATCATTAGAAAGAGAGCTGAGAAGCTATTAATTGTTGATGATTTATATAGATTACCATATGACGGCTATACCATTGTAAATCCTAATTTTTGTGCAGACTTATTGTTGAGTGATGACAGTAAAAATATATACCTTTATGGAGAAAAATATATTTTGTTAAGAAATGAATTTGTTGGAAAAAAAAATAACGTACTCAATAAAGAAGTTAAGCGTGTTTTAATAACATTTGGTGGTAGTGATATATTAGATTTGACCCCAAGAGTAATTACTTATCTTAGAAACTTAAGTAGTGAAATTACGATAGAGGTGGTTATTGGTTTTGGCTATACTAACTTAGCTAAAATAAAAAGAGTAAGTAATGTGAGGGTAAATTTACATTATAATATTTCAGCAAATGAGATGGCTAAGTTAATGTATGAAGTAGACTTTGGAATTTGTGCAGCTGGTCAAACAGTAAATGAAATGTTAAAAATTGGTTGCCCTGGTTGTTTTATTAAAGTCATAGATAATCAGCAATTGAATATTGATTATTTTAATAAATCAAATAGAGGATTGATTTTTTATGAAGATGATTTGTCTAATATAAAAGAAATGTTTAAATTTGAAGTTAGAAATAGCTTAAAACAAGAATTGAATAAAATAAAAAATGACAGTTCAGGAGCTCATGAACTATATAAATATATTGAGGTGGGTAAAAGTGGGAAATAGTGTGTTTATTATTGCAGAGATATCAGCAAATCATGGAAATGATATCAATATTGTAAAAGAAACAATGTTGAAAGCTAAAGAGGTAGGAGCTAATGCAGTTAAAATTCAAACTTATAAGCCTGATACTATTACACTTGATGTTGACAATGAACACTTCACAATCAACGATCCCGATTCAATTTGGAAAGGTCGGAAACTTTATGACTTGTATCAAGAAGGATCTTTACCCTGGGAGTGGCATGTTGAACTATATGAATTTGCAAAAGAAAAGGATATTGTACTATTCTCGACGCCTTTTGACTTTAGTGCAGTAAACTTACTAGAAAAGTGCGATAATCCAATTTATAAAATAGCATCTTTTGAAATCAATGATATTCCTTTAATAAAATATGCAGCTTCAAAAATGAAACCAATGATTATGTCAACTGGAATTGCTGCCTTTGAAGAAATTAACGAGGCTGTTGAGGCATGTCGATCTGTTGGCAATGATGACATTACCTTACTCAAATGTACTTCGGAATATCCTGCCAAAATTGAAGATGCGAATTTAGTTATGATTCAGGATTTAAAAGAAAGGTTTAAAACTAAGGTTGGTCTTTCAGATCATACGCTGGGATCATTAGCTCCAGTAGTAGCAGTAGCAGTGGGAGCAGAGGTTATCGAAAAGCATTTTATTCTTGATCAAGAAATTGGTGGTACAGATGCGAGTTTTTCAATGAATCCAGATGAGTTTAAAGAAATGGTTGAGCAAGTGAGGATTACAGAGAATTCTCTTGGTATAGTTGATTATGAAACAGTATTAAATAAGGCTTCAAGAGATTTTAGAAGATCACTTTTTATCAGTAAAGATGTTAAGGAAGGGGATGTTGTTACTGAGGAAAACATTCAAAGTATACGTCCTGGGTTTGGCTTAGCACCTAAATATTATAATGATGTAATAGGCAAAATGTTTGAGGCAGATTACAAAAAGGGAACACCACTAAGTCTGGAGATGTTTTCCTTTTCTTCCTTCTCGTAGGGTCTTAGTATGGTTCGCTTCATTACCTGAGTATGTAAGCAACAACATGGATCGGATTGACTTTGACAAATACGTTGAAAATGGCTATTATATTGGGAGTGGAGCAATAGAGAGTGGTAACAAGGTGGGTTTTCCAGAAAAGAATGAAATTGGCTGGTATGTGCTGGTATCGACATCTATCACATAGTGTAGTTTTGCGTTATTGATTAGAAACAAAATGTTGCAAGAATCGTTATGATGTTAATGACAAAAAAATAAGTTAAAAGGCTGATACACTTAAACCAAAAGCGAATGGTATTTAGTAATGAAACGTAGTAGGAGTTCAAACTTTGCCAACCTGATGAAAGGGTGCAGACTTTATCCTTGGTGCTCTATCGCAAAGAAAGGTAGTGAATTTGATGGTCTCAATCGCAAAACAGAGAAGCAGGTTGATTTTGGGGGAAAAGTTAAAATATCGTCTTAACACTTAACAACACAAGTATGGAAGTAGCTTTAACTAAAGTCTGACAGAAATGATAACAAATTCAATTTAACGGGATTGCTCTTTATTTGAAAATATTATGAAAACCTATGACTGTCAGAAAAAACTGAATATATCAAATTTTGCCATTTTAGAGATAGATTAAAAACGAAGAAGAGGTGTCTTATTTATGGAAAAAGAATTAGAAAAAAAAAGTGAAACATTACTTGGTGATATCTTTAATTTGCAGCAATTATTTTTTGATAGAAATACATCAAAAAATTCAGAAGGAAAAAAGAAGACAGTTCTCAATGATGTGGTTAATAACTTCAAGCAATTAGTTACAGATAATAAGTTTATAATTCCGCTCATTATTTTTGTTGTGTTAGGATATGGCTTTGCATTTTTTTTTAGAGGAATCATAACCGGGGATGATATTGGTTCATATCGATTTTTTGAAAACCGTGGTACGATCGCACAAGACAGGCTTACGTCATATATTGTTCATTTATTATTAGATAATTTTCATTTTAGCTATTTCTTTTTGTTTTTTAGCGCAATAGTGCTATTGACAATTGGTGCGATCTTAAATGCAGCTTTTATTAAATCTATCATAAAATTTGAAAATAATTTCTTCTTAGCATTAGCAAGTTCATTGTTTTGTGTTTTTCCGATTATTTGGTATATACAAATTTTCTTACTCGCAACGTTCATTGTAGGGATGGCAACTATACTGACGTTGTTTGCAAATGTGTTTTTAGTTGATTTTATAAAAACAAAGCAGCCATTCAGGTTTATAATATTGCTTATACTACTAATATTGGTTATGTCTGCTTATGAGTCTTGGATGTTTATATTTATAACTGTATCTTTATTTGTTCTACTGTTTAGTAAAGAAGAAAAATCTTTACTTAAAATGGAACAAAAAGAAGTAAAAAGCTATATTTTATATGGAATTGCAGCATTAGTTTTGTCAGTTCTTGCGGAAAATATTTTGGAAAATATAGTTCAGATTATGACTAATACAATTCCGAGTGACTATTTAAGTGGCAGAGTAGTTTGGCTAAACGTTGATATATTCGAAAACATAAAACGATTACTTTTGATGGTTTTTGTAAGATATTTTTTAGTCGCAACAGCTAGTAGACCATTTTTGTTTTTCATCATTGTGATGATATTATTTCTAAAAATAGGAAACGCAAAATCTAAGTTCAAGATTTTTGTTAAACTATTAATTATTTTATCGTTGTTTTCATTAACTATCTTATTTGGTACCATGCAGATACCGAGGATGTCAACGTCTTTTAATTATTTTATTATGTATGCTCTTGTTTTTCTTTATTTAAACATAGAGCATAAGCAATACATGAAGAATACTTTAATTATGGCTAGTGTGATAGGTTCTTTTCTAAGTGCTCAAGAACTGAATAATGCATTTGAGCTTATCTATTCTAATAGGCTAACTGAAATTAATATACTACACCAAGTTGCCTCTGATATCATTCCTAATTATGGAAATGATGCAAGCATATATATACATGGGTTTCCTGACAGTGCTGGTGATCGAGATATCTATATAAGATCACTTCCAAATGAAAGTTGGCAAGGTAGATTAGTTTTGAATATTGATGGATTTTTGGGCACTAATGTCTATGGTGGACCGCGGGTACTTGCACTTTATTCAAGAACTCCATTTTTGCAAGCTCAAGGAGCTCATGATAGATTAAGAGTGTCGTACTTCAACACCTACGGTTATAATTTTCGTGCATGTACTCCAAATTTAACAGAAGAGCAGCAAGGAGATTTTTTAGAAATGCCTATTTATCCAATTGAAGGATTTATAAGAGAATTCAATGGATGCGTTATAATAAGATTTGCCGATTAGTGTGGGATTATTGGTTAAAATTGACCCACAAATTCAACTTAAATTATATAGCATAAGCGTTTTAGCACAAAAGAACTAATAAATAGCAGCACTAGTAAAAGAAAACTAATTAATATTGTTGTATCACTTTTCCTATCAATGATACCATAGATCATCCATGGAAGTGATACATTAATCCTAAATTCCCCCAATCAACTAGCTTTTCCATATGCAGGTATTTTATTTGCTTTGTCATTTTCGTATTCTTGTGGATTTTCAGATTTTCAGTTGCTTCATCTAGCTTTATATAGTAACTTTTGTATATAGTTTTTCACGACCAAGCGTCGCTTTTATCGGATTATAGTATACATGTATAAAAAATTCGTATTATATAAGTATCTTTTATAATAACCGCACTATTCGACATCGACTAAATTTTTTGAACTTCAAACAGAGTGTTTTTCAACAGTTTTAGGTGGTATCGGATAAATTTTTATACAAATTGTTGAAAACTTCTTTATGTATGACCCTGTCATTTCTTTTGTCATTTTTTGTAGGTTGGAGCGAATTTTTACTGATTTCTATATAGGTAATTATATAATTTCATATTAGTAAAATAAAGTGAGTGTGATATAAATGAAAATAATGGCTAATAGATTAGATCGAGCTTTCGAAACGCATGCGAGCAAATATAAAGAGGCTGCTTTGAGGGTTCTGCATTCTGGCTGGTATATATTAGGCAAGGAGGTCGCTTTTTTTGAAGAAGAATTTGCAAGTTATATCGACGCAAGTTATAGCGTGGGTCTTGCTAATGGCTTAGAAGCCATTAAGATAGCCTTCAACTTACTGGGGGTCGGACTAGGCGACGAGGTAATCGTTCAATCAAACGCTTATATTGCTTGTGTAATGGGTATTACAATGAATGGAGCTACTCCAATATTTGTAGAACCTGATGAATATTATAATATAGATGCAGATAAGATAGAGGAGGCAATCACTACTAAAACAAAAGCTATATTACCCGTACATTTATATGGGCAATCTTCAGACATGAAAAAAATAATGGCTATCGCTAGAAGGCATAAGCTTTATGTTATAGAAGATTGTGCCCAAAGCCATGGAGCTTGTCAAAATGGTAAAAAGACAGGTACATTTGGGGAGGTCGGTTGTTTTTCCTTTTATCCATCTAAAAATCTTGGAGCTTTTGGTGATGCAGGAGCGATTGTTACAAATAATAGAAAACTTGCTACTGATTTTAAAATATATAGAAATTATGGAAGTGAAAAAAGATATTATAACAAAATTGTTGGTTCAAATTCTCGCTTAGATGAAATACAAGCTTCCCTTTTAAGGGTAAGGCTTCAATATCTGAATGAATCTAATGAAGAAAGAATGAAATTGTGTGACAGATATACTAGAGAAATAGATAATCATAGGATCATACTTCCTAAAGTAAAAGCAGGATGCACAAGTGTGTATCATCAATATGTTATACGTGCAGAAAATAGAACTTGCTTGGTAGATTATCTAAATTTAAAAGGCATAGGCACAATCATTCACTATCCAATTCCACCACATTTATCGGAAGCATATGCCTATTTAGGTTATGCAAAAGGAAATTACCCAATAGCTGAAAACTATGCAAATACAGTATTATCTTTGCCGTTATATAATGGTATGAGAGAAGACGAGCAGAGTTATGTAATAGAAATGATTAACAACTATAAAGGATGATGACAAATGAAACACAACATAGAGTATACTCATAAAAACATCAAGTTAGCACCGATATCTCCAAATGATATCGAACAGTTACGTCATTGGAGAAATGAAGCCGTTACAAAATTTCTATCTAAAATAGACTATATCACAAAAGAAAAACAAGCAACTTGGTATCAGAAAGATTTGGAAAACGAAGATTGTTATAGCTTTGCTATTCATGAAACTGAAGAATTAAAAGATATAATCGGAAGCGTCGCACTATATCATTTTAACGGGAAATGTGCTGAATTAGGCAGAATATTTATCGGAAATGTGCATGCTGGTGGCAAAGGCTATGGATATATTGCAATTGCTTTATCTCTGAAAATTGCATTTAATGAGTTTGATTTAGACGAAGTAATAGCTTATGTACATGAGGAAAACATTGCTGCTTTAACAAACAATAAGAAAGCAGGTTTTAGGGTCATAGGAAGGGATGAAAAAAATGAGTTAAAGATTAGGATAACTAAAGAAGAGTATCTGGCAATGAGAGAAAAGATATGAATACGATAAAAGATGTAAAATTATCAGAATTCAAAGTGATGAATGATGAAAAAGGTTGCTTAATAGCTTTAGAGCAAGAAAAGCAAATCCCGTTTGATATTAAGCGTATATTCTATATTTATAATACTGATTCTAATGTAGTAAGAGGCAAGCACGCAAATAAATACTCTGAATTTTGCTTAATAGCATTAGCAGGGAGCTGTAAAGTGAAAGTAGTAGATGGTAAAGGAAGAGAGGAAGTTTTTGAATTAGCTAGTCCAAATAAGGCTTTATATATTCCGAAAATGATATGGAAAGATATGTATGATTTTTCGCCTCATTGTCTGTTGCTTGCAGTTTCTAATGAATTCTATAATAAAGAAGAATATATCAATGATTTCAGAGACTATTTAGCAGTTAGTGGGTGGTAGAAATGAGTAAACTTTCGATAATAATACCAGTATTTTTTAACGAAGATACTTTAATGGATTGTTATTTCGATATAAGGGATAAGATAATTCCGAAAATAGAAGAATACGAAGTAATTTTAGTAGATGATGGATCAGAGGATGATTCTTATCTCATTTGTAAAGAAATAGCATTGATGGACAATAATGTAAAAGTAATAAAGTTGTCCCGAAATTTTGGGTCTCATGCAGCATGCTTGGCTGGTTTATATGCCAGTACTGGGAATTGTGCAACTATAAAGGCAGCGGATATGCAAGAACCTAGCTCTTTAATATTGGATATGTTTGCTAGTTATAAAATGGGAAATAAGGTGGTGCTGGCAGTAAGGGCTAATCGAGAAGATAAATCTCTATTTTCTAGTGTATACTATAATGCTATTAAAAGACATGTTAATGATAAAATGCCCAAAGGGGGCTTTGATTGTTATCTATTAGATAAAAAAGTTATAGAGGCTTTAAAACTACTGGATGAGAGAAACTCTGCCATTACTCTGCAGATTCTTTGGAGTGGTTTTCAAACAGGTACAGTATTTTATGACAGGTTAGATAGAGCAAAAGGTAAATCAAAATGGACTTTAGCTAAGAAAATAAAGCTTGTAATTGATTCTTTTGTTAGCTTCTCTTCTTTTCCTATAAAGGTAGTAGGCTTTATAGGAGCACTCTTTGCGGCTGGGGCTGGAGTTTGGGCAATAGCTTTAATATCATTTAGCTTCGCTGGTATTATAAATGTTGAAGGTTGGGTTAGCTTAATGGTGCTAATGCTTTTCTCTTTCGGATTGATAATGATTATTTTGGGGATATTGGGTGAATATATGTGGCGTATATTAGACGTAAGCCAAAATAGACCAGTATATTTTATTGAAGAGGAGTTTAAAAATGATTACTAAAGATTCATTACTTAAGCATAAATCAATTTTTATACGATTTATTTTCAGTTTCTCAATAGTTTTAATTTTCCTAATTATCAATAATAGTTTTGAGAGCTATAGGTGGGATGCCTTGGGTTATTTCAATTTATCTAATATTTTTATTGGCGATAGTGGTTTTGCTTTATATAATTTCCCTATATCTCTTCGTGGTGCTATTTTCCCATTGATATTGTTACCTTTTAACTATTTAGCTAGTTTTATAGGTCTTACAGCTGAGCATGGTTGGTGGTTTATGATTGCTACATTGTCTGGCTTGTTTTATCTTGCGTTTTCTGCGGTATTTAAGGATATTAATCATAAAAAATCCCCCCCCCCGTTTATTCTATTATTTCCATTATTAATATTTTTCCCGGTATATTTGTAGCACCGTTATCTGATCTTATAGCACTATATTTTCTTACATTTTCATTGGTGTTTATCAAAATCGGTTATAAGTTGATTAAAAGGTTTGGCAGACTGAAAGGGGTATATTTTTTACTATTTGTAGGGGCAGGTATGTTTTTCTATGTAGCCTATAATGCAAGAACGATATATCAATTTGCAATACTAGGAGTTCTATTAATCTTTATACTAAATGTAAAATCTTTACCAAAAACGAAGAACAGTTTACCACTAGCTTTATGTTTTGCAGTTGGTGTGTTTGCCTTAGCCAGTATACAAATATATATAAACATATATCATAGTGGTGTTTTTTCTCTCGCTCCTGGTGGTGGTCAAGTTTACTTTCGCGGATTACCTTTGAACATATATCAACTGCGAGCTGGACTAAGGGTGAACTTTTACGAGACGAGCACTGTAGAAGGTGAAGTTAATGCCTTTTCCTATCTAAATCAGACAGGGCAATTAATATTAGCGAAAGAGGGAGGTATTTATAGTTTTGCAGATTATGTGCAACTATTACTAAAATATCCTTTTGAGATGATAGGTATGTGGATGCGTTCGATCATAATGGGTCTGAATCCAATATCTGGTGGGGGTATAATATTTAATAGAAATGGGAGATTTTTTTTAACTTTAGCTAATTATACTATGATATTTTTATTAATCTCCTATGGCAAAAGAACTATGGTAGATTCAAAAAACTTTATAACAGTTCTTAAATCAAAATCCTTTGAATTTAAAAGCTCCCTTATGAGTCTTATGACTATCCTATTGCCAGCTATATTCATTATCCCAGGAGCTGTTGAAGAAAGATTCACTATTGGATTTTGGGTATTAGTTTATGGTTTGTTTTCATATGGTATTATCAATATTAAAGAAGAAATTAAAATATTAAAACAAAATAAATACAGTTTATTTTTGTATTTTCTCTTCTTCTTTATTTTTGTTGGCATTTTAACAGAACTATATGCAAACAATAACTCTGATGTCTTTCTTCCTATATTGCATTTAAATTGGTGGTGATTTCATTAATCTTATCAAAGATAATTTTTTTAATAAACAATTTATTATATTTATTGGTATAGGCGGGATAAATACCTTTAATGGTAGTATATTAGCCTTTTTATATTCTACTTTTATGCAAGTTAATTTGGCTTTTATATTAGGATATATATCTGCACTTTTAATAGCGTATATTTTAAACTCACTATTTGTGTTTAAAGTGAAGACAAACTTTACTAAGATGTTTAAATTTGCAATATCTTATATACCTAATTTTATAATACAAAATATAGTGGTATTTACATTATATAACATTATGGGGTTGTGGACTTTGATTGCCTACATAACCGCAGCAGTCATAGGAATACCCATCACATTCTTAATTTTAAAACTATTTACTTTTAAAGAGGAGGCAAACCAATGAAAGGAATAATTTTAGCAGGTGGCTCAGGCACTAGATTGTATCCATTAACAAAAGGTGTTTCGAAACAAATGTTGCCTATTTTTGATAAACCAATGATTTACTACCCTCTATCAATCCTCATGCTAGCAAAAATCCGAGATATTTTAATTATTACTACCAAAGAAGATCAGAATAATTTCCAAAGATGGCTAAGTGATGGAAGCCGCTATGGAATTAATGTTGAATGGGCTGTACAAGATGAACCAAACGGATTAGCAGAAGCATTTATTATTGGTGAAGATTTTATTGGAGATGATCATGTTTGCTTAGTGTTAGGGGATAATTTCTTTTATGGTCAGCGTTTGGTTTCTCACTTGAATGAGATGGTAAACCACTTAAATGGAGCAACGATTTGTGGTGTATATGTTAATGATCCAAGAGCATATGGTGTTCTTGATTTAGATGGTGACAAAGTCGTAGCAATTTACGAAAAACCAGAGAATCCACCTTCCAATTTTGTAGTTCCTGGTTTATATTTTTACGATAATACGGTTGTGGAAAAAGCTAAAAACGTAAAACCAAGTGCTAGAGGTGAATTAGAAATTACTTCTGTTAATAATATGTACATCAAAGAAGGGAAATTAAATGCTCAGCTTATGGGAAGAGGTTTTACTTGGTTTGATACAGGGACACACGCTGATTTACTTCAAGCTTCGAATTTTGTAGAAACTATCCAAAAAAGGCAGGGATATTATATTGGAGCAATCGACGAGATAGGATATAATAACGGATGGATTGATGAAGAAAGTTTCATTAAAATATGTGAAGAATTAAAAAAGACTGAGTATGGTCAGTATCTCAATAGAATTTTAAAATCTAGTTAAAGAAAAAGAAAGGAAAAAATTATATGAAAAAATTCAGAACATTCATTGAGATAGTAAGCATTTTATCGAAGACATATGAAAAAGATAATAAAAAATCTTTTTGTAAATAGGAGTTGCCAAAATGAAAATACCATACGGAAAACAAGTAATAACAGAAGCAAATATAAAAGAAGTAATTAAAACACTAACAGCCGAACTAATCACACAAGGACCAAAAATCGAAGAATTCGAAACAATCATCGCAGATTACCACAAAGCAAAACACGCAATAGTATTTTCAAACGGCACAACAGCCTTACACGCAGCTTATCACGCTCTAGGAACAAAAGCTGGCGATGAAATCATAGCACCAGCCATGACATTCGTCGCAAGCAGCAATGGCGGCGTATATTGCGGCGCAATCCCTAAACTAGTCGACATTACTCTAAACACCTACTGCATTGACATTAACAAAATAGAAGAAGCAATTACAAATAAAACAAAAGTCATTTGCGTAGTCTCAATGGCAGGATACCCAGTAGACCTACCTAAAATACAAAAAATAGCAAAAAAGCACAACATTAAATTCATTCACGATGCAGCACACGCAATTGGCTCAAGAAGAAATAACTCATTCAACATTGAAAATGCCGATTTTACAATGTTTTCATTTCACCCAGTTAAACATATTGCCACAGGAGAGGGCGGAATGCTCCTAACCAATAATGATGAGCTTGCATCCAAAGTAAGATCATTCAGAACACACGGCATCTCTAAAGTAAAAGAAGAAATCACAATATACGATGGTCCATGGTCATACGAAATGTTAGGTCTAGGACACAACTTTAGAATGTGTGATATTCAATGTGCCTTAGGAATTTCTCAATTCAGACATATCGAAGAAAATTTAAGAAACCGAAATCTCATAGCAAAAAGATATAATGAAGCATTTAAAAATACAGAGGAACTAATCATCCCACCCCAATTCGATTTAACAAACATTAACGAAAACACCAATGTTAAAACAACTGAAAACCTACATTCATATCATCTATATCCAATTCGCTTAAAAGACAGTGATAAAAGACTAAAACTATATGAATTTCTAAAAGAAAATAACATCTTTGCACAAGTTCACTACATCCCTGTTCACTGGCACAAATTCTATCGCGATGAATTTGGCTACAAAAAAGAAGACTTCCCAGTAGCAAATGAGTACTATAAAGGTGAATTAAGTTTACCGATGTACCATTCCTTAACTCAGGAAGAACAGGATTATGTTATTGAAAAAGTGAAAGAGTTCTTTGCTCAGAGCAAACTAAAAGTTGCAAGCTAATGCAACTAGAAGGGAAGAAATATGAAATCATTAATCGTAGGAGCAAGTAAAGAAATTGAATATGGCTGTAAACTATTAAAGCAAGAAGAAATAAAATCCCTGGCAATAGACGGCAATAAAAAAGCAGATGGTTTCAACTTTAGTGAAGATCACCTTGTTGCAGATATCTCAAATGAAGATAAATGCATTCAAATCGCCAAGGAATCAACAATCGATTTTATTCTCCCAGCTCCAATCGGGCGTTTCATAACCACATGGGGTGCAATCAATGATGAACTAAACCTAAAAGGGATTTCAAAAGAAATGGCTAGGATCTGCACTGACAAATGGGAGTTTCACCAAAAACTAACTCAAAATAACTTAAGAAACGCCCAAGCAATTTTGATTGACAACTCAAAAATGAAGATCCCGAAATTAACACCCCCCATGATCCTAAAACCAAGATTCGGTTCTGGAAGCAAAAATGTCATACTGATTAAAAATGAAGATCAGTTACAACATCAAATCAAAGATTTCAATTTTCAAACTGATAATTTCATTTTAGAAACAGCAATCTCTGGTTGCGAATTTGGTGTTGATGCTTTGATCATAGAAAACGAGTTCAAAATGGTTCTGATCAGAGAAAAAATCAACACATCACCGCCAAGTAGACAAGCAATTGGTTACTTTTCTCAGTATGACCCTAATCAATTTAGAGACCTACATAATAGGGTAGAGCGCAAAATAAAGACAGTTGTTAAATGCTTAGGACTTAACAATTGTCTAATGCATGTTGATGTTATGGTAAATGCAGAAGATGAATTTATTATTGAATTATCACCAAGACCCTCCGGCCATAACTTACATAACAATTTCACCATAAAAGCAACCGGCTATGATATGCTAAAAGAGTACATTAGATTCCAAAAAAATAAAGAGTACTCGCTAACCATCTCGAACCCGAAAAATATGGCTTTACTGTATTTCGATTATGAAAATGTTAAATTTCTCAATGTTCCGACTGATGATGAACTAATGTCGTTAGACAATATTGTTGAGGCTAGAGTTAACATTAAAAATGGTGATATTAGAAAAAAGATCAACCAAGGAAGTGACATAATTGATGATGGATTTGTAATTATTGAAGGAACTAACCGAGAAGAAATTTTGGCTAAATATGAAGAGATAAAAAAGAAGTTTAAAGTAGAGGTGTTATCTAAATGAAACATGCTAATTCAGAACAATTACTAAAAGACCATGCGGATTATATTTTACCTGTGATTAACTTTGAGAAGCCGATTCTAGAAAGGGGAAAAGGTTCGTATGTTTACGATGTCGATGGCAATAAAATCATGGATTTGAATGGTGGACAATTTTGCAATATCCTAGGACATAGCAACCCGAAGTTTGTCGAAATGATGAGCACTATCACAAATTCTATTTCGCACACTAGTACATCAACACTTACTACGCAAGTATTGGCTGTTATGAAAAAGATTAATGGAATCATGCCAGAAATGAATGCAAAAAATATTTTACTGGCAACGGGTGCGGAAGCTGTTGAGTTTGCCTTAAGATATTCTAAACACATTACCCAGAAAAATGGTGTTGTCTCTTTTAGTGTTGGTTATCATGGGTTGACTTTAGGAGCACAGACGGTGACATATGCGGGTGTCCATGCTAAGCCATGGGTTAAAGAGGCGTACTCAATTGAGACACCGAAAAATTTAAATGGCAATGATGATTATAGTCAGCCGATCAAGAAATTGGCAGCGCTATGTAGTGAAAACGAGATCGCTTGTGTTATTCTAGAGCCGATTGTTAGCGTTGGTGGGATGTATGTTCAAACGAAGGAATTTTTGGAACAGGTTAAAGTGATATGTGAGGAAAATAATGTTATTTTGATTTATGATGAATGTCAGACGGGATTTGGTCGTACAGGAAAATGGTTTGGTTATCAGTCGGTTTGTGTTACGCCTCATATTATGGTAACGGCTAAAGGATTTGGGTTAGGTTATCCGATAAGTATGGTATCTGTCGACTCTAAATATGTTGATGGGTGTCCTCCTTTAGTTCATTTTTCTTCACATCAAAATGACCCGTTTAGCGCGATGGTCGTTGATTTTGGGATTGAGTATATTATTGAAAACAACTTGCTAACCAATGTGGAATTGAATGGAAAGTACTTTTATGAAAAGCTGGATGAATTGCATGAAAATAACGATCACTTTAGTAAACCGCGCGGTAAAGGATTAATGCTCGGCTGTGACTTGCAGATTGAAGGTGTTAGTGATTATCGTAAAATATCTGCTGATTTTAGAGAGTATCTATTACTTGAGCATAATTTGATGATTCAAGCTACCAACGGTGGTCGTACTTTGAGGTTTCTGCCGAGTTTTGAAATATCTAAAGAAGAAATTGATAAGGTAGTTTTTATGTTGGATTTAGCAAGTAGAGAGTTTTTGAGGGTTAGAAAATAGACGCTGATCCTTGAATCCTGCGAGTATACAAAGTACACACAGGATTCAAAGATTAGCATTTTAAAATTCGTAATGAAAGAATCAACTATAATGTATCTTGAATTCCTCCTGCCAAAAGTTCTTACCTACATGAAGCTCTATATTTCTTTCAACAGATCTATTAAAGAATATTTGCTACTGATGGTGGAAACTTCAACTTAGAAATCTATTTTTCAAAAAGAGCTAAATCTACGCTTGAGATGTCGATATTAACTCTATTAGATAACCATTCTTCTTTTAACATTCCTAATTCATAAACATCTATTCTTTTTCCATTTTTTATAATGTCTCCCCTTCTAATCCCCTCAACTTGGAAACCAAATTTTTTGTGCATTTCAATTACACTTGGATTTGTTTCTAACACAGTACAATTTAATTTTCCCATTCCCAGTTCATTAAATATATAATCAATCATTGATACTTCTAATTTTTTCCCAATGCCTTTTCCTCGCAAGGAGGTATCATAAATGTAGAATGCCCATTCGCATCTCTTATTTTCAAAATCAATATCGCCAACTGAAATTAAACCAATAGGTAGGCTATCATATAAAATAATATATACTTCTTTTTTGTCTGCATCTTCTAGTGCTTTGATCCAGTTAAAATGTGATTCTTCACTAATAATATTTTCACTATACATATAGTTTCTAATGTTGTCAGAATTACGCCACTCGCGAACTAAATCTTGTGTGTTTTTGTCGACCTTTAAAATATTTCTAAAAACTAATCCCATGTTATTCCATCTCCTTAAAAATTCTTTTACTTTTTCAATAACATAATCTTGTTCTTCTTTGGTTAATGAATGATACATTGGTAAGCTTAATTCACCGCTATAGTATTCGTTGGCAACAGAAAAATCTTCTTTTTTATATCCAAATTCATCACGATAAAATTTATGCCAATGAACAGGAATATAATGAATTTGAGTGAAGATATTATGCTCTTTTAAAAACTTATATAATGCTAGTCTTTTTTTACTGTCTTTTAAGCGTACTGGATACAGGTGGTATGAATGTAGGTTCTCTGCTGTTTTAACATCCGTATTCTCGTTAATGTTTGTTAAATCGAATTGGGGTGGGATAATTAGTTCCTCTGTGTTTTTAAATGCTTCATTATATCTTTTTGCTATGAGATTTCTGTTTCTTAAATTTTCTTCGATGTGTCTAAATTGAGAAATTCCTAGGGCACATTGAATGTCGCACATTCTAAAGTTGTGCCCTAGTCCTAACATTTCGTATGACCATGGCCCATCATATATTGTGATTTCTTCTTTTACTTTAGAGATGCCGTGCGTTCTGAATGATCTTACTTTAGATGCGAGTTCATCATTATTGGTTAAGAGCATTCCGCCTTCTCCTGTGGTAATGTGCTTTACCGGATGAAATGAAAACATGGTAAAATCGGCATTTTCAATGTTGAATGAGTTATTTCTTCTTGATCCAATTGCGTGAGCTGCATCGTGAATGATTTTAAGGTTGTGCTTATTAGCTATTTTCTGTATTTTAGACAAATTTACTGGGTATCCTGCCATTGAGACT
>Ga0131853_10003135_pt1 | contig 29632 bp, 13 predicted proteins | sample TergutLab28metaG_FD_92764 | JGI IMG/M metagenome (GOLD analysis project Ga0131853, IMG submission 92764) | Labiotermes labralis P1 segment gut microbial communities from Petit-Saut dam, French Guiana - Lab288 P1 (version 2) (version 2) | ecosystem: Host-associated > Arthropoda: Insects >... | reverse complement strand
GAAGTAGCTGTACCAGTATTATGACCTGTACCGGAGGCTGCGTTTACAGTTTTTAGTACTCCTGATGATGGGTGCTGTGACACCCGAAACATGTAGAGTGACTTTGCAGTAAATAAATATCTGCATACTGTTGCATTGGGTTGGATTTTTATTAACACTGAATTACGATGCATGGAACCATGAACTTAAAATTTTTCAGAGCCTTTGAAGGGAACACAAGAGGTAGTTCCCCAGCCCTTGCTCCGTGCATCAATGATTCTTATATTAATCTAATCAGAACAGGACAGATATGATTGCAAACCCATCTCTTAATGTACTTATGCTATCCACACAACTGTGTTAAACATAATTACATATAATTGAAGATACAATATGATAGACACAGATAAGTCAGTTATTCCCCTCAAATTATTATAGCTGCTAACATTTCATTTTGTGGGGAGTAGGGTGTTTCAATAACTACACCTCTTTTTCCCCAGTAACTGGGTACTTCTTCTCTCTTCCACATCTCTGTGAGTTGGATATAAAAGTTATGGTTGAATATTATCATCACTAATGGTTGCCATTCATTTTTAGGCATGTTTATAAAACTGCAAAAAGTAACTATGACCTTCATTATGTCTGTGTGTCTGCCCATCCATATGAAACAACTCGGCTCCCACTGGATGGATTTTCATGAAATTTTATATTTTGAGTATTTTTTTTTTAAATATGTAAAAAAAATTCAAGTTTCATTGAAATCTGACAATAACAATGGTTACTTGACGAGAAGACCTACGTACATTTATGGTAATTTCTTGCCAAATTCTTCTTAGAATGAGAAGTGTTCCATACAAAAGTTGTAAAGAAAGTCAAAACACACACTTTATGTACAAAAACATTTTTCCAAAAATCATGCTGTTTGTGATATAAAGTACAAGGGCATGGCAGAGCCAGACAGGCCACAGATAACAATACAGCATGTGCACTTTGAATGCTGGATTAATAAGGCTAAACAAACACAAAATATGTAATACTTATTGCATTTCCACAGCTACAATGGTGATGCCAATGCACCTCAATGTTACATTATATGTCCACTGTCTGTCTTTTATACACATTCTTGTTTCATCTTCACCAACTATGTGTATAATGGCATCCATTGTTGAAAACTGCCATTTCAAGGCTGGTGAAGCAATTATTTCTTATTTTCTCCTGTATTTCCAAAGTTTCTTTTTTGTCTGGATTTCAAATTTCCTTAAAATGTTCTTCCCAATTTTTTATTAATCATTATATCAGGTTATGTGAACTCCTCCCAATGTTTTACTGGATGTTGACTGCTGTATGTGGTGTAATTGAGTAGTTATGGATTGGCCACTGACCACAAGACAACATGCCTGCTGATGGCACAAACTTCTACCACTAAGTGTAAACACCAACAAGTCTGGCAAGACATTTCTGCTTGGAATAAGACTTCAGTATGTATGAATACTGCATAATGCTAAGTATGCATGCCTATTGCTCCATATGTGATTCTGATGTGCCTAAAGATGGCAAACTTGAAAGAACTATGTCTGCAGCAAATCTCAATTTAAACTGGAGGAAAATGCAACAGATAATTCTGAAATGTTGGAAGTGGCTTTGGTTGAGCAGACAATGCAATCATCACAAGGGTGTGAAGGTTTTGCCACTTTAAAAAGTGGTGTCACCTTCACTGAAGATGCCAAATGCTTGGGACATTCAACAAACAAAACAGATGTTGGAGTGAAGGAAACTGTCCTTGAAGTAGAAGAGGTGTGATCAGTGAAGTGACTAATGCAGTGAGAATTTTGTTGGGGTCAGTTCAGAAAATTTGAAACACAATCTGATTGTCAGCCTGGGCTAAATTCATGGCCAGCATCTGCTCACTCTGCTATGTCTGTGCATTAATTTCTCTCCAAAAACAAAATGACTGTTATCCCCTCCACAAGCACCAGATTTAAGTCTGTAAGACTACTTCCTTTTTCTGTCACTCAATGGCATTAAAGGGAAGGAGATTCAATGACCTCATCAAGAGTGAAGCAAGACTGCACAATGCACTTGCCAAGTTTCAACCAATGAACTTCATAAAATGGCACAATCACTGAGCTTCAAGTATTGTCCCAAGGGACTACTCATTATGAGGTATGAGTAGTTTTGGAAAAACAGTAAATCTGGAAACCACCTCACTGGGCCAAGTATTTTTTCCTAGATGACAATACTTGAGCACTATTACACAGATAATTTGTCCCTCACACCAAACCACAAGCTACCCTTTCTACTTCTCTTCTTAAGTCAGCTACTAACCTCATTTTATTGCACCTACTGCAATGCTGGGCATTGATCAGGCCCTATGTTCCTGACAAACCTGACAGTGGTGTTGTGGTAGCTTGGACAAGCTAAAAGGTTATTAACCAACACTACTTCTCTTTCCCAGCAACCATGGCGTTTATTTTCCACAACGAACTACAACTTGGGCCTGAGTGAGACTGCACCTCTAAACCTGACAGAGGGGCAGCAACTCTGGCTGGTAGGTGCTCCTGGCTCTGTAGAGGACCTAGCATAAATTGGAAGGCCACCAAAGCAATTTTTTCTATCAAAACACCAGCATACAATTTCACACATACATGCTACCTTACTAGCCTATCACTGTTCTAAAATGATCTTGTATTGTCACTTCAGAGGGTCTGGGACAGTCAGTGGGAACTGTGGGGATGGATGGGATATTGCTTGATATTTACCACAAATAATTACATCATTCCTTAGGGCTACTATATTCTAACACACATACATACATACATGATATCTGGATAAAATTAATCTTTAGCAAATGAGACAATGCTGTCCCAATAAATGTACACACTTTTCACCTGAAAGAGAAAACACTATCCCACAAAATGCAATTAATAGAAAAGTGTTTTAGCTCACAGCAGACACCTGGCATTTAAAAGCCTGAATGCTAAAGGTTATATTCCTCTCACTTTAACATAATTACTACAGAACTGTCTATGTTCCACCAATTTTTGGTCACCATCTCAACTCAGGAATGCTACCTGGGATTCTAGACCCATTCATCAGCACCAAATTATTCTGTCTGAAGTAACAAATGATTGGCAAATTTACAACAGACTTTAAATGGTGCTGGCCCTATCTTTGTGCACGTTATAGGCAAATGGTGAACTCTGTACACTGGGCTGACCATGGCGGTTATCATTACAACCTGGCTTGTAAAGAGTTGCAGTCTAAATCTGTTACATCATCAAGCAATGGTTCATCTAGCAAAACTGTATACTAAAATTAACTGGTTTTCAACAGCAGAAATAGAAGTACCACTCTTTCTTCCCACTTTATGTGCGTTCTTTGCGCAGTTCAACTAGCCTCTACCATATGCCTCTCTGGGTCACTGGACATTCTTAAGCACAATGTAATATGCTGTAAATATTTTTTGGTCTATAACATTTCCTGTGCAGTAAATTTAAAATTAAATTTTCTTTAATTAAAATTTTGTACATGTTTCCAGAAAGTAATAATTGTACCATTACAACTGCGCTTTACTTTATTTCCTTACTAAACTCACATTTTGTTTGAAATTTAATCTTCTTTGCTCTAGTCCTGCTAGAATTATAGAGCAGTTCAACAGTTTTACTCTCCTCCATATTTGGTTAAGTGCCAATAAATTTTTTTCCTGTCAATGAACAAAAATGTCCAAGAACTTAATCCCCACTTGTTTTTTGTGAAACCTTTTTGTTCTTGACACACCTTCTATTCCTTGAAATTTATATCTGGCATGATTTTGTAGTATGTTGAAGTTCTAAAGCCAATTCATCTCTTATATTCTGACCACAGGAGCAAGTGTCCTTGAAATTTCTTACTGATAACATAAAACTTTGTTGTGTGTTGTACCCATTCCTTTTTGTCTAGGCATTAAAAAAAAAAAAAAAGACAGCTATGGGGTGGCAGTGGATGAGTGCTTAAGATATATATATATATATATATATATATACATTAACAAACTTTCACTTATGACCATTTATTACCAACTGTGAATTCAGGGTATGTCTCCCCAGTTATATGACACTTCAATTAGAGTTCACCAAATTCTTCTTGGAACATCAGTTTTTTTAACTTCCTTTCAAAGTTAATAACACCATCAACAAAAAAATACAAGGTGACTAATAAAGGAAATGTATAATTCGATGAAAGATACCGGCTCCAAGACTACACTGTCTGAGAACCGCTGAATGAGTAGCTGCTAACATGCAGCCAGCCATAAGCCGATGTAGCAAGAACTCAAGTTAATGGTTCTCGCTGATATTCAAACAATATACGGACTAAACCACATGTGCATAGTACTGTTCTTAAATTTAACCCACATTTATCTCTTTACCAGCTTACAGCCCCAACCACGTCTTCCCCCCCTCCCCCCCAGCACCCTATGATCTATTCAATTTCTAGTGTGGCAATCTGATGACACCCCTCTATCTATGGCTATGTGGAATTATTCTACCTCCAGTAACAAAATCATTGCTAGCAGCAAAATCCAACAACAGTACTTCGCTTTCATTTGTTTATCCCAATCTGCATCTGCCAGTCACTTGATATGATCCTTCATTTCCTGATACAATATCAGTATTGTGGTCACCCATCAAAATCCTCTTGCCTTAACTCACTGAAACCTGTAGATGCATATAAAACTTCTGACTCAGTTCAGTTATGGCCCTTCAGTAACAGCTCACATTTAAGTTAAATCTGTTTTGATTCTACTTGGATACTGAATATCACTACATCAAATTTTCTGTGCCACGCAATTTCCAATTTCAAATTATTCTGTGTGGTATCCTCATGTAATGAAGATAATGTCCCACCTGTCCAATCTTAATGGAGGCAACCACAGCAATCCTTACATGCAGTTCATTAATGGTTTGTGGTAGGCCTGCCATTTCATTCAATCCTTTGATGAAATCCCTCAGATACACATCTGCTGTGGTTAAGTAAGGTGACCAAAGCGAAAACGCAATGGGGTCTGCTCAACAAATCCTTGCACCAAGGAAGGTCTGTACCATGTCTTCACTGCTCAGAAACATGTGGGTTTCCCGTTCCCCACATTGTAATATGTTTATGTGGCCACTGTTGTGGATCGTGGCTTACTGCTAACTCACAGCAAGCTGGCTGTTCAAACGTATGACCCAATTCTGGAAGACCCTTACTGCATACTTTAACAGCAGATTTAATTAAAAGCATAAACATAAGCTCTGCATTACGAACAAAAGTTTGAGCCTCTGGGCCAGTCTGTTTCAAGTATGTGGGAGGTTCTTTTACATTAGTGAACTGGGGACAACAAGTAAATCATCTTTATACATACCTTACACTTGACGCTTCTGACCACCTTTCGTACCTTGGCTTCACAGAATGCTCCTTTGTATTTGGCACTAACCTCAGTGCCAACTGCAAGGTACGGTGGGTCATCTCCCTGGAAAATAGAAAGAAAAATCCTTCAAATCCAAATTGTTCACTCTTTCAGTCCCTAGTGTGTTCATATTAAATTGAGTGTCTACACAATTCAAAATCTGAGTTTCTAAAGGTGGTGATTACGACTACCTTCTGGGATGCGATGCTGTGTAGCCTAGCAGAAATTTATGATTATGGACAGCACAGTTGCTGTAGTGCCTAGGCAGGGTTCAGATCACCAACAGAGGCAAGAAGATTTTATTTGCTTCTCCAAGAAGTCTGGATTTGCTCTGGGGCCCATCCAGCCTCATATTCCATGGATATTGGGGGTTCTTTCTCCAGGCTTACAGCAGCTTGGGTGTAAAACTGACCCCCCCCCCCACTACTGCCAATGTTCAGAATGAGCGGAGTTATACCCCCACTCCCTCTATATGGTTCACAGCTTTTTATGACAACAAGTCTGGTTAAAATGCATCATCTGACATCTTTAGTCCAACACAGTCTAGTTCACAGCTGCACACAACCAGCTGTTCATTCACTAACAAATTATAGAATTTTAACACAGATTTTGTCACCATAAACGAGTGTTGGTCATGAAGATGAAGAAATCCTATACAAATTGGTTGTCAGATAACCCCCACCTCCCTGGGAGAATACAAAATCAAAGCAACCATCAGGCTCACAATTTCTATACCAGAAATCCAAACAGCTTATAATAGTTTGTTCACCAGCTGTAAACCGCATCTGACAGTTGGAACATGTTATTTCCAAAAATCTGCTTTAATATGTGGTACACTACAAAATATACATTATTAACACAGATTTGATGAGCAGATTCCACTCTTAGTTGGAGGCCCTGTAGATCTCATATTGTCACCTTAAATGACTTATCTCAACCTTTGCAATCATGTATAGTTGCAGTCAATATACATAAAATGTAATGTCATAAATATCAACAGCAGGAGGGAAGAAAATGCACCAAACTCCTAAAACTATACAATTAGTCATATGATCTTAGGGCAAGTGCCACTTTACACATTACAGTAAAAGCCGTGATATCCTGCACCTGCAGGACCACATTACTGCCAGATACCACAGCTTTCTGGATATTAAAATGTTATACCTATTGTGTAACTTTGTGTTCCTAGCAACAACATGGACAGGCCTAACCACTTGTTAATTGATAACATGTACTGTTTTCTCTACCACACATTCTATTCCCTTTTTGATAATACTTACATAACATTTTGTGCGTGTGTGTGCATGTGCGCATGCATGCACAACACATACACACACACAAAATATCTTAAAAACCAACAAGACAATAGTAATTAATGGCTGAAGTCTGGAACTGGTGCTGAATGCTGCCATCTGATGGAAGAGTGGAATGTAATGGGCCTCTTTGCCAACTTGCAGTTAACTAGGCTGTCCAGAACATCCAGGTTATGGATACTGCAGCCTTTAATGTGGTCTGGTTTGGCATTTTTCACTGGCTTGTCGAATTCTTGAGATTCCCACAAGTGTTCCTATTTTTATCCTGCAATCTTGCTTACACTATCCTTAATGTCGGAGGCTGCACATATGTTACAAGATTTCACAGTTGCATGGGACCAGTGCTGACATAAATTTCTTTTGTCTGTCTCGTGGGCTGAGATAAGAGACTTAAACATTGGTTACCATATTTTTCGACTATTGGTTATTTAAATTCTACCACGTAACTTTCCCACAACTCGTATTTGGTCATCTCTCCACCTTTGTTTTGAATGAAGTAATGTCTTTATCCTGAGACAGCATGACCCCTTTTGCAATTTTCATGACTTGCCACCAGGGATGGATCCAGGTTTTGTGAGGCCTGAAGCTTATACAAATTTTGGGGCCTTCATGAAAAAGAATGCACATTTACCAATACAAAATTAGGTATGAAAGTGAATATTTACTTAGGGTGAAGGTCTCTGAAGGTTCAGCTCCAATAACTTCACGGTAAATCTGCCTTTACCTGATGATTTTCAATATTTAGTTTTTATACCCATATATAAATTGTTGCTTTTGTCTGGGGACAGGAATAGGACCTCTACTTCATGGGCCTGACATAGCTGGACTCACACACTGATCCAACAGGAGGGTAGAGGAAGCTTCTGAAATGAGTTTCTTTAACCAAAATGAGATGATGAAAAGTGCCCAATACATGTGACACATTACTATATTATTATGTCCAGTCGCAAAATAAAATACTGAAATTTGGATCCAACGTACTTACCATCATTCCCTTCTTTCTGCTCCAGGGCTGCATTAAGTTACATATGGTGCCTTCTGAGAGTCACTAAACTGAAAAACAAGATTAAACTGGTGTAAGGCAGTAGAACAAACAACACAAAACATAGCGTAGCATAATACCAAACCCACTGCAATATTACATGAGTCTGCTGACAAATCACCAAACTTTGGCAGAACACTTCACAGACAATACACAAATACATCTTTAAACTGCCCCCTGGCAAAGAGTATACTTCAGTTCAAATTCACTGCTATTATTTAACAAATCTCCTAAATGTGTGCCCACGTCATCAGCGTAATGTCTACTGCCTGCAGTAAATTTTAGATACACCAGAAGGAACCATAAAATTTAAGGAATGATAATCTTGAACTTTAAAAACAAAATCCAATGACAAAAACTATTCAACCGTAAGACAGAACAGTCAAGCCATGATGCACAACTACTACAACCTGCATAAATGGTAGGAAATAATTACAACAAAATTTCTCTTTATAATGAATTCAGACTGCTTACTTTGTTCAAATACACCACCAACCAACCACAGTATTACTGCTGGACTATTTCAAAGTAGGATATCAGAATTCTCTTTGAAGAACTGAAGCTGACATGGACTGAGACTGATAAAGGGAAATGTAAAGCTGTCCCAGCACATGCTATGAAGGCATACGGGAGAATGGAGATATAGTTCCACCCATTCTTAACCTCAGCACTACACAAATGCATGTGGCTAGCATTGCGTCCCAACCACTGACATCCACATCATGATTCCACACTTAACCCTTCAGCTGCCAGCAATAAAAAAATTAGTGATGCAACAGCACTTTATTTCTATGAAATAAGGTAAACTGAACTGCAGCAGAAAGACGAAACCACTGGTGGACGCTGGCTGCTAGATGCAGAGATCAGTCAGATGGTCAGTAAAATACTTTGATTTGACCTAATCCAATGAACATCCTAACAGTGTTATGAATGATCTGAGTGTACACACTTAACAGTATCTGCCAATTAGTTTCAAAGGCATGAAAAATTATAATGATATATGATACACAAAAATATAATTAGAAAGATACTTAATACAGGCCTCTTTTACTCAAATAATAAATCTTTTATGTTTAAAAGGGTTCACAATCACTTTAAAGGTTCGTATGTATACGCTATAACCTAGCTGTATGTGCAATAATTAAGTAAACTTTTAAGTAATAAGACTATGAAATGTACTCATCTGTTTTGTATTTGGTGATTTAATCACTTCCTACTATCGTCCTGTCTAACGTCTGTATCTATACAACGTATATACTTATAACTTGGCTGCAGTTTACCAGTTCTACCATATTCTAACGAACATCACTAGCAGACCAAAAAACGTAAAATCCTCACTTTTATTTCCAGTTGTAGGTCCGTGCCATCGCCACGTATTTTACCCCATAGTTAACAAGCATACTTCAATTTATCAACATTAATGATCACCTGAGTACAAATACCGCAGTTCCGAATCGTAGCACTCCAATTTGAAGCCTACCTTCGTGAGTGTTGACCACAATGACACAAGAGTACAATCCGGTAGTAATGCACTCACTAGTCATACTAGTAACCAATAACATACAATTCTGCAGGATTGACAAGTAAATGCAGTAACTCTGACGATGTACAAGTTTAAGACACGGCATAAGAGCTAAGCATCATACATGGGCAATGCAGAATAGAAGCTTTGGGGCCACAAGAGACGAACGAGTTGAATTCCTTGCAGTTACATGCTTAAAAATTTCGAAGCACTATCTAGAAACACATTACCAGCATTTCCGTCAATCCTGTTTCTTGTTCCTCTTGCGATGATACAGTAAAAGCACGACATCAGTTGAATTTCACATTATAACCGGGCAATCTGACAAAATCATAAACAAGCCATCATGACCTCCTTCCAAACCATCTGCAAGCTCAATCCAAAAACCAAAAAAACTTGTCATGAGATACACTATCCTCATTGGTCACTGGTCATGTGGTTTTCCTGAGAGGCTTCCAGTGATGTTATTATGTACACAAATGTTATTCACAACTAATAAGCAATAAATATGTCAACAGTAAATGCAGTGTACCACAAGGTAAAATAATAATAGAATCGCCGTAATAAACATTAGTCCCTTATAATTTACGCCGTAGACTGCGCCGTCTGCTGCATTCTGCTGGGGATAAACATGGCGGCGAATGTTGTTAGGCCGATAGAAAATCACGAAATAGGCGTAAAGGATATTATATCACAGGTAAGTAAAGTTAATCCGGTACGAAGACAGTAAGTACTTTTTTGTCTTGTGTATGTAAGTGGTACCTATATTACTTAGTTCTTAGTCTTTTCATCATTGGATAACGTACTTAACAGCTCTGCGATTGGGTAGTAGACTCGCATTTTAGTTAAAAATTGCCTATTGGTGCGCGGGCTTGTATAAGGGACAGTAAATTTTGGTGCTTTGTTTGACAGAAACGCTGTAAATTCTTCTAAAGGTGAAGTTGATTTTATTCTCCAGTAGCAGGACGTAGAAATTTGCACATTATTCACAAGAACAATATTATAGTCTTTGAGGTATCTGTGTACTGTGAAATAGGGGTGTATTACGCACACGTGGGGCCCACGCTGTTAATTGCCAATTTTTGGACGAAATAATAGCATTCTGAATGCCATCGGCCGACAAGGTGATATCTGAAATTATATACAAAGTATTTAGTTTCTGATGTCGTTAATAAACTTATGTTTCACTACCTGAAGTGGCGTCAGTCTATGTTTGATCTGAAGCATCATGTAAAAAAAAAAATGACGAAGGTGTATGTTTTATGCTTATCCCATTGGATGGGTGGAGTGTAATATCAGTATCCTTAAAAATGTTATATTTATACACGAGAAATTTGTTACCAAACAGATACACAAGCTGCTTAGGCGACTTTTGACTGCAAACTTCGAGTATGTACCTGTGGGGAAATAAAATATGCAGTTTGTGATCACCAGGTATGCCGGTGTGCACGCAACTTGGACGAATTGCACACATGCAGAAATCGTTAATGTAAAGGAATATTTTCATAAACGTACGTTTTTGTGGGTATATTATGTACACACAAACGGATCCAGTGTGAAGTATACATCCATGTGCCAGAGTGTATTACATATGTGCAGCCATATGTGAATATAGAAAAATATTCCTACTGTATAATAATTATTCTACAAAAAACTTTTCTGCAAGGAAGAGGGGCACTGTGCTCCAGGTTTACTCTGGTTTCAATTGCAGTGCCACAAATACAACCTGACAACCCAGTTTCTGCATCTCCTTTTTAATGTCAAATATGATACCACATTCTTAAAGACAGCAATTGTGCTATTTTAGAAGATGTTTTTTCTACTGAAGTTCTAGTGTTTCCTATTTATTAGCTTCACATCAATACTTACCACAACTACTTTGAACTACTGACTTCTGTGAAGTACCTCATTATGAAATCAACAGGTATTGAGCACATATGACATAGTGTACTCATTGCAAGCAGAACTGTGACAGCAGTGGAAGAAATTTATTGTTGTATCTCGCTATAAAGAAGGAAAGCAAAACAGACCAGTAATCACTGAGGCACAATAGTCCTAAGAACTTACAAATAATAAATAACAAGCACTCTTCCAAGGTTAATTCTACATGTAGATTCACTTACTGGTAGTCATTAATATGGATTTGATGTAGCAGGTCAGCTTCTGACGAAATGCTTTGCACTTGTCACATACTGAAAAGAATATGGGAATGCTCTGGCATATACCTGGCTATATACAGACTATGACAGCCTGTGTTTCATCTAGCAGAGGAACACTAGCATTGTGATTGATTTTGGTGTACCCATGAAACTTCTTAGGCAAATTAAAATTGTGTTTGAATGACGCCAAGAAATTTGTACTTGTAAACACATGTGGGATGCATTTGTCATTACTTTTCAAGTTTGCCCAGGGGAATTGACAGGAATGGAACAGATCAGCTTCTGATTGGAGTACTGTGGTGACTGATGAGACAACAATTACCATTAGAATAAATTACGTTGGCCCGAAAGTGAATGCATAGAATACAGGGTAAAGTCATGTATGAAGACAGCTATGGAATCCTTTAAAAATGTGGGATGTTCCAAGTATTTTGGAACAACAGTCACAAGTCAGAATTACATTTATGTTCTTATGTTTGCTCTGCCATCCTGTTTGCCTACATAGTTCTCCATGACCAATAATACTTATTTCGTCTATTTGTTGTTTTGAATTGTATGTGGTATGGAAGACATAACTTTTTGGCCATGATTAGAAACAAACGTGACAGACTGATATATTTTTTCATTACATGCATTCTTTGATCCAAATTCATTTGCAAAATTGAGTGTGTATGCTTTTAGCAGAAATAAGATGTGGTGGTTGTACTGCCTATCTACAGTGGATAGTACAGAATTCAAGATTGAACTTAATATATGAATGTATAATGTATGTGTAAAAATATTTTTTATGCATATGCTTTAGGGTACTAAAATGGAAAATATGGAAGTCACCCCAGACACTGTGCATACAATAAAGGAGATGGTAAATGACAAAATTGGAAAGGAAATTAGTGTTGATGAGATGACGTCTAGAGATTATTATTTTGACTCATATGCACATTTTGGAATACATGAAGAAATGCTGAAAGATGAAGTTCGGACACTCACATACAGGAATTCCATGTACCACAACAAACATCTGTTTAAGGTTTGTATGAGATGAGGGTCAAGCAGTTTCTGCAGTGAGGTAAATGAATTGGATGTCTGTACAAAGTCTGCTTGGTTATAATAGAGTTTTATGGTTTCTTTACTGAAGACCATGAAACCCTAACCTAAGTGTATGTGTGAGATCGAAGTGTATTATTGTGGAGATATTTCAAGCATTTGTTGAAAAGAGGTTTTGTTTTTTAATAAAAGGACTAAATTACATGGGATGTGCCTTTATAATACTCATTTCAGTTTTGTACTGTGATTAAGCAGTTGTTTAGAACTTTCTAACATTATTACCAGTGAGACCCAGCATTTCCATATATGGTAGGAATAGAACCCTGAGATCATTGTCTATTTTGTCCTTGAGTTAAAAGTTATCCTGGTGAGGAATGCTTTAATCTTACCCTTATATTGAACAGACCTCGCCATTTTCATTCAGAATGACAGCAGGTCTGTTGGACTATCTATATTGTGTTGTGTGCACTTGTAGTGTTGAATGGCCCGTGAATTGTCTTGGTGCGTTATTGATGCATTTCATTCAAATCGGGTAAGTCACCAGGAGCTGTTCAGCCTCAAATTATTTCTGTGAAAAGATTTGTATTTGTAGTTTATGCAACAACAAAATTAATATTGCTGTCTTATAATGCATAGCTTATGTGGTCACAGGCCCATTATCTCAGTGTTAAATTCCCTTCGTTTAAAGTAATCCTTAGTTTAGTGTTGAAACCCATTGTTGCACAAATATCATGTTCTAAAATAAAATTTTTCTTAACAGGGAAAAATTGTTCTGGATATTGGCTGTGGGACAGGCATTCTATCTATGTTTGCTGCTAAAGCAGGAGCAGCTCGTGTCATTGGAATAGAATGTTCCAATATTGTAGAGTATGCCAAGCAGATTGTAGAAGCTAACCAGCTGAGTGACGTGGTGACTATTGTGAAAGGGAAAGTTGAGGAGGTGGAATTACCTCACGGTCTGGATAGCGTTGACATTATCATCTCAGAATGGATGGGTTACTGCCTGTTCTACGAGTCAATGTTAGACACTGTACTGTTTGCCAGAGACAAGTGGCTTCGCCCTGATGGTTTGCTGTTTCCTGATAGAGCTACCCTTTTTGTGACTGGAATTGAAGATCGACAGTATAAGGATGAGAAAATCAACTGGTGGGATGATGTATATGGCTTCGACATGAGTTCCATTAGACGAGTGGCTATCAGTGAACCCTTGGTTGATGTGGTCGATCCAAAGCAGGTATGTGTAACTGATGTATGCCACAGTAGCATTATTAATGGAATACTGGAAAATTAAATTCACACTTCATTGTTTTGTGTGTGGTGTTTGAATTACTGTTTGAACATTTATGAAACATTAGTCAAGCACACTTTTTGTGCAGCATGTACTATTTCTTTCAGTTGGTTTCCATAGTTGTGGTTTATTAGAGGATAAAATTTCAATATCAGAATACACCCTGTAGTCTTGAGAGTTGTAGTTGGCTTGTATCAAACACAGTCTGTTTGAAATATTTCAAACAGATGTTTATTTGTTAAAACTCTACTCACGTTTTGTGTACATGCTTCAGTTTCTTCACTGTTTTGAAGTGGAAAGTGTATATGGAAGTACATAGCTTATATTGAGGTCTTGTTTCGTGAATCTTCCAGGTGGTGACAAATGCATGTTTGCTGAAAGAAGTTGATCTGTACACTGTGACAAAAGAAGATCTAAATTTCACTGCACCGTTCCATCTCCAAGTACGACGTAATGACTACATTCAAGCACTTGTCACCTTCTTCAACATTGAATTCACCAAATGTCACAAAAGAATTGGATTCAGCACAGCACCTGAAGCTCCATATACTCATTGGAAGCAGACTGTGTTTTACTTTGATGATTATTTAACAGTGAAGAAAAATGAGGAGATCTATGGGGTTTTTTCAATGAAACCAAATGCTCGCAATAATAGAGATTTGGACTTCACTATTGAATTAGATTTCAAGGGTGAGCTTGGTGAAGTACATGAGACGAATGTTTATCGCATGCGCTAGATGCACTTGCAGTAGCGATTGAATTTTAAAGTTCTTTTTAAGCACAGTGAAATATGGGAGAATAAATATTTAGGATTTTGCATTGGTTGAGAACACCATACATTTTTCTTGGTCAGTATGCAGCATTAGAGTCTAGAAATGTCTGTGATTCAGGAAGAAAGCTACTGTTAGCAAATATGAAACATTTTTTAAGTTTGTAAGAAACATGAAACTTTTTGTCACCCATTAGTAATTTAAAGTTTCTGTAAACTATTTCACATTTCATATAGATCTGAGAATATAGACTCCAATGATGGATCCATGTGTACTTTTCCAGTGTCCAGGGAAGGTATAAGAAGTGTAATAATTGGATGAATTCATAGCTCTCTGCCATAAAGAGTATCTTCATTGTTTAATTATGTACTTCAGACCATTTTTAAAAGACTGGACAGCCCGTTGTGTTTCTCATTAATAATTATGTAAATAACAGTCGACACATCTAAATGTATATGTATTTTTTATTGCTTCAACATGTTTCTACCTTTTAACAGGCCATCATCGGGCTAAAGTACATTTGTGTATAAGACAGAAGAAAGGGGATACACAAATTGTAAAGTTTATACACAAATGTATTTTAGCCTAATAATGACTCGTTAAATGGTGGAAACTTGTTGCCGCAGTAAAAATACATATACACTTAGTTGTGGTGACTGTTATTTGATGTAATTGTTACTTCAGACCCTTACCCACCTATCTGTTGTACTGTAAGACAGGTGTTATGAGAGGGTGTTCTGTGCAGGAAAATGAATGTATAATTTTTATGTGTCTTATATTAGAAAATGTACTAACTGATATCCAAGTCATTTATGTGTACTCTTTACATAACTCAACGTGAGTGGTCATGTTACAAAATTTACACCTGTTCTCCGTTTTGCGTAGTTTAGGTTATTGCCTCCCAGCGTCTCAAAGTGCAGTAAGAAAAAATCTGAAGCATAAAAAGTTCCAAGCTTAAAAATTCAGTTTTGGTTTATTTTATAAAAATAGTAATGATCTTAATGTATGTTGTGTGTTACAGTTGAATGAGAAGAAACTTGTGAAAACATGAGAACTGTGTTTGTATAGGAGACTTCACTGTTACACTATGTAAATTGTCAGTATTTATAAGAATATATTGGTAGAACTGTGTACTACCAAACATTGGCTTTGCTTTTTATCATCATATACTTTTGTTTTTAATGCCACTGAAGAAATGTTTATCCTGGTATTTTTGTTGACTACACATTCGGTGATGTTTAATCACTGTGGTAGATTTACAATTTAGAGACTATACATTACCTAATTCATACAGTATATAGATGTACTAAACTATAAACCCAGGATATTAAAAAAAGATTGGAGAGTCCCCCATTTTGATCAAGGAGTTCATTACAGTTTGCATAACTACCAGTTGTAACAGTACAGCATTATGTTATTGATCTCAGTTTTAAGGCCTTTTGATATAAAACAAAGTATTAAAAAATGGTTCATTTTGTTTCAGCCTTGTTACAGCTTGTTCATAGAGGCAGATGCCAACCAGGTATGGCCTCTCTTCAATAAAAAGAAAAACCTACTACTAGGTTTCACTCGTGCTCAAAATATGTTTGCACTAAAGCCACTCTACTTACCCTCATACCACTATACCTGCTGAAAGTATCCTCCAACAGCAATGCACATTTCTCACAGATGTAACAAATTCCATGGCAAGTTCAAGTTCTGTGTCTTCTAGAATGTGGTGCTGTGTTGGGCATTTGATGTGTGATGTTTAACACTTTAAACACCGAGTTAAATCCCATCTACCATTTGCTGGCATCATTGGGAGGATAAGGGTAAAGAGAGTGTGGTGGTCTCATCTTCATGAGCCAGGTGCCCAATGAATAATTGCACATTGTTGACCCTCTGTGATTTCAAGGCATTCTAGATTTAAATCTATATAGCCTTCAAAAACCATGTAGTTGTTTCAGGTTTCATTATTAATGGCCAGTACCATACTGGACATTCTGCTTTATGTACTACCTCAAAGGTACATAACTATTTGCTTTTGTTGATTCTTGGAAGAAGGGCTTTTCAAGTTCATTCACATACTATTCTGCATTGTGTTATGTGATTCTTTTAGCATTTACAGCACACCATACTCAAAGCTTTTTGGTACAATTGAATGGAGTATCAGTATCCCAGTGGCCTGTTGTGTGAGTTTATGTACCAACCGAGATGAAAGCAGTCTACTACATCCACCATATAAAGAAGTTGAAGGTCAGCTATACTGGCATGAATATTTTCTGAAGAGCCAATTACGGAATGTCGCAGAATTGAATCTGCAGGATGGAGATGGTACATAGTACTGATATGACTATAGATTTTTTGTGGCTGCTTTAGAGATCAATTTCACAGGACAACCTATGTTATGTTCTTGACTCATCTTTTTGGATGTCTGGGGAGATTTTCTGGTATTGACACACACTTTGGTGTCTCTTCCTGTCAATTTATGTCACTTTTTATGCCTTTCACTGGGTAATGGTGAATCCAGATACTGCTGAGGAAATTTATGAGCATGTGTTGAAATGTTAATTCTGAACAAAAACATGCATTGTTCAGTATTGTATGTGTTGCAGTTGAATGAATTCTTATGGTTGATGACCAGCAAAAATGCAGTAATTGACCAAAACAAACTCACATATCACAGTGTCAGTGTAACAGGAGATTGCTTATGTCACTGCACAAGGTGATGTTTGCTGACTACCAGCCAGTTGACTCATTGGTTCCAAAATGTGCTGTGCAGAGCCCATCAGCTACACACAATTTTATTTTCACAAAATTCCAGAATAAGTGAAATATGTTAATTATGCAGTGCAATGACAAGATATGTTTTAGAGAAATAGGTTAATCACACAGTGCACTCACCTGGCTAGCTGCTAGTAACTTGTTATTGAAACAATGGGGAAAGTAGTGGTTTACAAACAAAACAAAGAAATGATTGCACAGAAACCAGATATGACACAATAAACTTCATTTAAAAGGAGCTCAAATACACTGTGTTTTATGTGTTCAGTTACAGTTTTGATTGTAGATCAGTGTAAATTTCCACCAATTTAATTGTCAGTAGTGTCTGTGCATGTTGTTAGTTGGGTGTGTCAACAGTACTTTTCAAAACAAAGTTTTCCACAGAAAAAAAAAGTTTCAGAAACTTTGGTGTAAATGATTGAACAAAATGTCAAACTGTTGGCTGAACCCCTCTTAAGTTTTGTATTAAGAGTTATGAAATTTGCTCAGTACTAGGAAAGAGCAAAGGTTATACAGCAGTTGTGACTTGTCACCTAATTTAACATATCGGGGTGCTGATAAGTCCTTAGCCCGTCCAGAAAGGAAACAAGCTCGGAAGCATGTCAGGGACACATGATTTCAACATCGAGAAGCAAGCTGTCAAGTTTTTTTTCCTGCAAGGCAAGGCGCCGAAGGAAATTCATGCCATTCTGACAGAAACATTAGCTTGTTTCCTTCCTGGTCAGGCTAAGGACTTATCAGCACTCCTGTATAAAGGGTAAAGTGAAATGAACTGTAATTTCCTGCAATTCTGCCAAAAATTTAATAAGAGAAAATTTTTGGAATTGTAACTTCATAACTGAACAAAGAAGAATGTAAATGCAAGTATTAAGTAATACAAAATTCATTATCCTCATTTAATACTGTCATCTTCCTTCAGTCAAGGACAGATTGGTTTGGATGTGTACCACTCACTGAGGACACAAAATTTACATTAAGTCCAAATATTTCTGACAATGGTGATACAGTGAACATATTATTTTAGACATTCTCCAGCATCGTGGGATTTTCCAAACTTAGTTTCAAAAACTTGGTCAGTTATCATAATCAGGTATGAAGATTCTGCCACAACAGATTGCATACAAAGAGCTACTACAATGTTGGAAAGCAGACGAATACAGGCAATTGTTAGGTGTCACTTTCCCCAACTGCTGACTCCCAAGCAGAGCAGTGTTCAGGAGCAGCATATGTCAGCAGTTGCAGTATGTGGCACCAATTCACTCTGTGCACCAGGATGTGTGATAAAAACCCACATTCAGGAAGAAGTGTTTGCCAAATTGTCTATCACATGCAGTCACCACAAATACAAGTACAATAAACTTCCTACATGCCACTATATGCACACTCTCCAACCTGACAGTTGCTCACATCAAGCAGATTTCTGCCATTGGATTGTGACGAGAGCCAGGGTATAACATGAGCTAACATTTACTACTTTAATCCTTGGCATCTAAATGCTAGCAGCTTTGAACATTGCTTTTAACTGAACATGCCATTCAGTCTTATTGATGACCAGCTGTTCTTGATGGACATTTAACAGTGGAGTACCAGCATTTCTTAAAGGATGAGCTACCATTTATTTTGGCAGATGCACCTCCCCAGGCCAGATTAGACATGGCTGTGACACAACAGCACTCCGTCTCATTTCAGTTAGCACCTTAGTAAATGAATCAGTACTAGAAAGTTGTTGGATTGACTGTGCAGGTCCACATGTGTGGTCACATAGTTCACCAGACTTGATACTGCTTATCTAGCCAACCAGGCTAGCAGCAAGAAGCAGTAATGGTCTGACAAATGCCTGATGCTGTATGTGCAGTTTTGAGCTCCTGATGATGGATGGAAAAATCGTCTGAAACATGTAGAACGTCTTAAAGAAATAGAGAAAAGTTGCATCTTGTTGGTTGTACTCTGACAATATATTAGCAATGCATAGACATAGAAAGGTTAAACTCGTACTGTAGCCAGAATGTGAAACAGAACACATAGATTGGAAATGCATGTCACAAGAGGCATTTGGTGGAATAAAAGTGATGTGTTCAGGTAGAATACAAACTCATATCTTTTGAAAGACATCTGTCACTGCTGCAGGAATATTCATTCTCTCATACATGAGGCTGCAAGCAAGCTGCCCACACACAGACCTGCCATAAGATTGCCATCAGACTATCAGCCCAACAAAACACTGCATGTGTAATCATGCATGTTAGAGATAGCTCCATCACAACAGATGTCAGCAATGATGATTTTATACTGAAACAGCTCCAACTGGACTGCCCAATAAACCTACGAAACCATGACATCCCCAATTCTTCTTACCGTAGTAAATCAGATTTTACAGTACAGGGTACTGTAACTTGTGATACTCGAGGATATTTTCAAACTTCTTTGAATTCAAGGTGTATTTGGATTCAGCATGGAGGCTTAAATTTGCCACAGTATTATCTCCTTAACTGCAACTAACTGTGTGGAACAATAGCAGACACATTTTCAAAACCATTCTGGCTGTAAGAAGTCATCACCTACAGGGTTTAAGCCATCCCAGCTTGTACCATCTTCATGGGTGTTGTTCTCTTCACCTTTTCCTTGGTTGTCCTACATTCCTTCTGCCAGTTGGAATGTATCCATATACTAACTTGGCAATGCATGCATTGTTCATTCATCATAAATATTGTCTCTACTTACATCTGCAATCCACAACAATGTCATTTAAATTGTATACATAGTTTTATTTTTTTCCAATTTCTTCACTTGTTTTGTAATCATATAATGTGTATCCTGCAAATGACGCAAAAATTTCATCTCTTCTTTTACTTCTTTCATGTTTCCTTTGTACAGTCCTATTCAAACATCCATGTAAGTGTTGACACTGCTTGTACAATTTCTAGTTTCCTTATTGCTTGTTGAAAACTGTTTGCCAAAAGTTCCACATATACTGCATTTACCTGAATGCAAGACAACTCTCAACTAAGATGACCCCCCCCCCCCCCCCCCCCCTATCAAAACAAATAAAATCTACATCAAAAAACCTTTTTCCAAAAAGTACCACATAATCCCCCTTCCCCAAATCAAAAAACCCCTCCAAAAAAAAAGCCCCCCCCCCCCCCAGTAATAAAATATCTGCTAAGAAAATACTGTACAGTTAATTTCATATACTGAATACACAAAGCATGTCAGATTCTATCTACCTTTAACAAACAAACAGTGTCACTGTCTCTATTTTCAGTCAGTGCCTTCATCTTTCTCACAATCACCACTACCATTCCCATCATCTTGAGAGTCATTCTATATCATATCATCAGTCTCATACACTGCATTGGATTTACAGCACTGCTGGAAAACCCTTCACAGTCACTAATAGTGAAATGTGTTGCCATGCTGTTGTGACCCACAATGACTAAATAATACAGTGATACCTCGGCTAATGAGTGACCCTGCTAACGCATTTTTCGGCTAACGAAGATTTTTTCCGCTGTTTTTCGGACTTGGCTAATGAATATGGATTTGGCTAATGAATGTTTTAGTGGATGCACACGCTAACATAAAGCAGCAAACATGAACGGTCAGGCCATTCCAGGAACTTACCTTTTCCGTCTGTATGTGTGTTTCGGCTAATGAATGTAATTCCGGAACGAATTATCTTCGTTAGCCGAGGCATCACTGTACATTTATATTTCTTGTTTTATAAACTTACATGAATCCATGAAGAGGATTCGCAATTTTCTCCACAGATGGTGTTACGAATTTTAAATGTGTGTGTTCTGAATTCTGGTGTTGTGTCTGTGATGGTCTGATCAATCTGAGTTCATGGCTCTTTTAATGATTTTTAATTTATAGATTGGTCTAGGTCTTATTTTTTAATCTTGTAGTCACTTTTTAATTTTTCAATAACCATTTTCCTGTTATATGGACTAGAGCTGTTCTCAGGTGTGTATCTGAAGAAATTTACTGTTTCTGTGGTGCCCAATGACTGAGAATATCTCAGTCTATGGGGTCCACCAAGGTAGGTGCTTCTTTGCCTGAAGACAGAAACAGAACCACCTTCCAAAATGTCATGAATCTTAAAATATTAGATGATGGATTTAGTCTAAAGAAGAAGAATGTCTCAGTTAACTTCAGTCACGCTGTGTTTTCTCATGTGTCTACACATGACGGTAGGCTCCGCAGGGTCCGGTTTACAGTGAAGCAGTTTTGTGCAGTCCAGTTTAGAGTTTTAAATGTGAATGTAAGACGACCTCATACATTTAAGCACCAAATTTAAGGAGAAAACCTCGTGCATTCGAGTAAATACTGTACAGGGTGGGCGAGAAGTCACCGTACACGCAGACAATACACACCTCAGACTCAATATAAGTTTACACAGCACAGCGCAGCACACAGTACAATGTAAAGTGGTAGTTTGGCAACAGTGTGCAAGATAGTGCACACGTGATTTGCCGCAGCCACAGAATTCAGTTGTGTTTTCCGTATGGCTGACACATGCAGTTACTCTTTCGAGGAGCGCTTGGTGGCAAGTGCGTGGGTGCACGAGAGACAGCATATGGGACAAACCATGTCCCAAGTGATGGCTGCATTCTGGGAACGGTTTAATAAGGCTCCACCATGAAGAGCGACACTGTTGGATTGGGAAAAACGAGTGTTCACTCTTGGAAGTGTTAAAGACATGCCACAGAGTGGGAGAAAAACAACACGCTTGGAAACGTGCAGCGGTTGCCTCTTCCATTGAACGTTCCCAAATGAAGTTGACACGGAAACGATCATTAGAGCTTGGTGTGCCACAGTCAACAATGTGAGACCACGTGAAGATTGAATGTGAGGCCGTATCGCCCAACTTTCGTGAATGAACTGTCGGATGGTGACATGGATCAGCGCTATGAATCATGCTGTGCCCTGCTGGACACATTCCCAAATGCTGTATTCCGCTCAAAGGTTCTTTTCAGTGACGAATGTACCATCTATCGCAGCGCACGCGACAGAAATGCAGGAGTTGGAACATAATTCACCGCATGTGATGATATGGGTGGGTATGACATCAGATTATCTGATTGGACCTTACTTTTTCAATGGACCGGTGAATGCGGCATCTTATTCGGCAATGTTGGAGACATGGCTCATACCTCAGCTGAGAGACAGAGGACTCCTGGATGACGTGTGGCTGCGGCACGATGGGGCACCCGCACACTTTGCTCTTTCTGTGAGCAATGTTTTGAACGAACGTTTTCCAGGTCGCTGGATTGGCCGTGGCTCACCGACATCTCCGGCACCATTGCCATGGCCACCACGCAGTCCTGACCTTACCACCCCAGACAATTCGTTGTGGGGTATTATCAAGGGAAGAGTGGTTGCGGGTCGCTACAACAACTAAGATTTGCGCAGAGCTGTGGAAGACGCCTTTCGCACAATTACTCCAAAAATGCTCCGAACGTATGTCACAGAAGACATGGAGGCACATCCTTTTGTGTGTCCAGCATCAAGATGCACATACGGATTTGCTGAACATGTAACCAAGGCGTACATAAGTGATTCAAATCAAATTATGGTAGCGTATTGGTCGGTGTACGGTGACTTCTCACCCACCCTGTATACTAAAGCCTTTGTAGTTACTCTGTATGTGCAACTGTCGTACTCTCCTTACAGCTGCACCATACACAAGCTGCTTCAACAAAATAAACATTTGTAATTCTACACACTTACAGAACCACCGTATATGGAATACTTCTTCATATTCGTGTCTCTACTGCAACCTTCAAGCCATCAAACAAAATCAAACCCAATTTTGGCCTAACTTATTTATACAAAATCCATGTTTTATACATATAATTGATGTACACTTCCTGAAGATGTCCCGAAGAGGATCGAAACATGTTGGAGTTGTAATATTTTAATTGTAAAATTATATATAATGTGCATTTTTTGGTGTTGTCTTTTATAATAATATTACACTCTGAATTATTTTTATTTCTGATGTGTTGGGAGATGTTAAATCAAGAGTTCTCAAATTTCATAAAAATAAAACATCTAATCTATGAAGACTACTGACTTCTGTGATCTTCATGGTTACTGCCATGAAAACCTGAAATAATGCACCTAATGTGCACAGAAAATTATCCATCTGATAGCGATTGTGTATTTCTATGGAGAGAAATGTTATGTGATATGTTCTTAATTTATATGCTATGAACATTATACACATCATACACTGCTCGTTTTTGGGCTTGTCATGTAATAGCATTTACAAATCACTATACAGCTTCAATTTGGTGAATATCATCTACTGGAATGCTCCATTACTGTTTCAGCTTCAAATACTGATGTGTGTAAACTTCCATACATCCATCTCTTACACACTGACAGACAAAAGGGCCTGGGATGCTCTTCTTTTGCCACTTTCATGTAGCTAAGCCCTTAAGTGAGACAGCTAATTTCTGTGTTTTGTAATCACTTCTAAGCTGAATGAAATTCAAAAGGATTGAACGATCCAGGCCAGCCTGAAAAAAGATGGGCATACTTAATGCATATCTAAGTGTAAACATGGGAGTTCTTAAGAAGCTGATAGTCACTCATCTAATCAACAAATTCCCCTGCCTTGTATAGGACCCATGGGTTCATTACTCTTCCAGAGACAGACATTTACCCCACATCTTCACACCCTACCTGTTTAGGAAGGTGAGTTCAGGAGGTAGGAGAAGGGTTAAAATTACTACAAAACCTTTCAAACATCACCACCAACCCATTTCTGAGAAAAGTTACCTCTTGGCACACCATGGAAGCATATGGAGTACAGGTATACCTTCACTCATTCTTTCTTAACCTAGGAAACTGGTACATGTGAGTTATCAGCTTCATACACTGGCCACTTTATGCTAGCAAGATGAACCCCTGGTACTTTCTGAACAGGAGGATGGGTAGGCCCCCAGAGCTGGTCTGGACACTATGGAGATGAGAAAAATCTCTTTCCTCTGACAGGAATTGTACAATTCCTCAGCTGTCTAGTCCTTAGCCTAGTCATTCAACTATGATACGCCAGCTAATCTGTTGCTGGGAGGAGATGGAATCCCATCCACCATGAGGTCATCTTAGCCCTTGTCAGGCAGGCAGAGACCCAGAATGTCAACAGACCAAAGATGCAGTGCACCCCATGAAATGCCATGAAGGCATGGGGGGAGGGGGGGCTAGAGATCAAGCTCTACCCTTTCTTTACCATTGGTGTTAGATGAGGGTGGGTGGTCAATGCCGCGTTCTGGCCACTGTATGCCTGGGAAAGAGACCCAGTACCCACTGTGTAAAGGCTGGGTGGCCCTCAGGCCTGGTCTGGATGGGTATGGAAAATCTCGCCCCAGCTGGGGTTTGAGCCCTAGAATGTCCAGCTTGTAGAAAGTAGCTCCAGTTGCAGGCATTATAAAAAAACCACACTAACAGTTGGCCTCCAAAATCCATTACAGACATCAATTTAATTTCATACATTCCCCACCAAACTTGCTGATATATTCCTATATTCAAAGCCACATGTATGTATGTAATGAGAGAAAGAAGGTATACTGTCATGTTCTTACCAGCTGGTCTCCTGTACACACTTGCTTTAAATTTTCAGGTTTTACTAGAAGCAGATTACAAAGTGCATGAAGTGTATCAAATAATGTGTTCACCAACGGAACCTTGAATTCTTTCACACATTTTCTATATTCGTTGACATCACAAATTGCGCACATTGCACCTGAAAAATTAAGTATGTGATACATACAGGTTAAATCACACCGTGTTCCTTCTTTAATCAACGGCCAATTGCATAATACTAATCATTAAATTTCCTCATAACTGAGTAATAATTTTGTGGGGACCTGTATAGATGCATGGATTTGCATGTGTGTGCATGCACACGTGCACGCGTGCACACACACATACACACACTGACAAGCCAGTAATTATTTTTATTTCATAAAAAAATTGAACATATGAAAGAAAACCAGTACACTCCTGCATACTGAAAGACATATTCAGAATGGAAGGCTCTCAGAACGGGAGCTGCAATTACATGTTCAAGATCTTTCTAAAATCCTAGTCAAAATGGGCTCATTAAGCAGCAGCAATGATCAAAAGGATAAATCCTAAACGGTAATTTACATTGTTTTGCATCAGGAATTTCTAACTCATATGGATTCCCTCTGCTGATACAATATTCAATATCAGTGATGAATTTTTTAAGAGTTGTACTGTATCTTCATTAACTGTTTCAGTGTTATAAAATCATTTCAGCTATATATATTTCAACAACTATTTTCTTTCCGACAGTTCTCTGTACATTCACTGTTACAAACCAATGCATCATGTTTCCTTAACAACCCTTTGCCGTCAGATAGAATACCCTATCCTTGACATAAACAAGAGCGCACAACTAGTCTTGCTACCTTTACATCATTAGCAGAAGATGTAACATAATGAATGTGACTGGCAGTCCCACTAAAATTATGTGGCATGATGTTGGTCATGCTCATACAAACATATATGATTACCCAAGAATCAATACATAACCTGTTCATCCACAAATGTCTCCAGAGTGGCTGATTCATACTCTTTCATTTATTCGAAACTATTTGTAATAAAGTAAGTACATTAACTCTAGCAGCAGAAGCAGCAAGTTCAACACCGACTAACACCAAAGCCTATCACTGCATGCAATTCAGCAAAATTCTATCCACCTTCCATCATCAGCAACCTAGTTTTCTAAGATCCACAATAATGTTATCCTCTCAGAATCTGCAGTTTTCCAACTTTCTCCACACAGTCTCTGTATATATACTTAACACTCCCAGTTTAGATATACGGCCAGTCCGCTCGAGCCCCCTGCATTTCACTAACCTGACCACATTATTAGGCCCACATCCAAAATGAAGTTCTTCATTATGTACTTGTAATAGCCTAAATTTCCTACTTCATCCTTCTTAGGTTCATATTTTTTTCTGAACAATGTGTTTTCAGACACTTGTCTCTTAGTTTTTTTCCTCAAAGTAATATATCTAATTTCAGACCTATACACAACAAAGAGCAAAACTGTTTTCTAAGTCATAATCATAAATGATTTAGAAAGTAACAGAATGATAAAAGTTTTTGAAAAATATGAAGCACATATAGAATTTAATATTCTCCTAATATGATCATGAACAATAATTATATTTAAATTTACAGATTCTCTCACCAGCTGAGTTATACTGGAACTGCTGGAGATGTTCATAGATAACACGATGGAAACGTGCACCAAATTCTGTCATGAGGGCTTCAACATTTTTACCATCTACGCTATCCCTGATCCTTTCCACCATGCTTCCAACATACTGAACCACAGCCAAACATGCCTGCAAATAAATATGACCAGTATCCAGTGAGACAAGTATCAAAGACAGTAATGTACTTTACCACTACAAAAGCTTTCCACTTACAGGTGAAGCCAAAGTGTCTACATCTGTTTCAGGTTTGAAATCAGTTTTCTTCTGTTCTGTTTGAAGATATATTCTTACCCAGCCAACAATAGCATTAATGGACCTAAAAAAAATAAGCCAAATATTAATTTTAGCGACTGACTTTGAAAATACTAGACATGGTTTTTTGATGTTTTGCTGACTGTGCATCTCAGTATAATCCTAGTAATTAACCAACTTGATGCACACAATCTTGTTTTATAATAAGTTTATTAAATGCCTCTACATGTTTTGAGCACTATGTGCTCATCATCAGGAGGTCAAAATTGTATTATACAGCATCTTGTATCAGCACACCTGTAGGTGGCTGTCCCGTGCACAGGTAGAGAGAAGACTCTTCTCTCAATGTTTTGTAAGCATTTCCCACGTCAACAGTGCTAAGTAAATAAAACTATGAAAGTGCCACATATTAACTGAAGGGAAATTGGACAGCAATAGTGCTCAGATGGAAGGAAGTCACAGCTCACATGGTAACAGAACTTTTTGACTTGAGGTTTTTACAGCAGCGCAGACAAAGTTTGAAGTGTTCTTGCAATATGACACCATAGCAATTGGCAAATAGTTACTGATACTTCATATCTTGTCTTCAGAGTAGCCTAAGGAGAGCAATCTGTGTGGAAGACATGGTTATAATACACAAGTAAAGTGACTGCCAAAGTAAGGCAAAAGTGGTGCCATGCAGAGGGTGGAGCCATAGGCAGGACACACAAGGATAAAGCAGTGGAACAATAAACGTGGGAGAAAGAGGAGTTTCCAACATTCTTCATTTTTGTTATTTAATCCTCCTCCATGTACCATCACAGACTCATTCACTGCACAGAACCAATTCTCCTATTCACTCACCCTGCCAATTTCTTAACCTGTACTTCTCCTGTGTAATAGAACAATTTCTTTGACACGACTTAACACACCTTGGACTAGGCCTTTCCTGAAATTGGAGGAAGCAAGCTCCTCTGACACATTGGTAACTATATACCATTTGACACAGTGTCATCTCTCCGAAGACTTGAATCTCAAAATCAGTGATAACTTACAGATTCATATTTGGTTCAATGTGATTACGTGTGAGAAACACTAAAAGAGTGAGTCTATATGAACAATCTGCATTCCTTGCATAACTTCCAAGAAAATATGTGACAACAAGTTTCTAATACTTCTGTTGGACACCAAGAAAAATTTTCAGAAGGAAGAAGTTGACACTTGGAAGTTATTCCATGAAATAAGCAAGTTCAACTGCAGGTGAACAACAAATTTTAAATTTCCCACAAGATGTAGACTTCCTGCATACTAATTCTTCTATACGAGCTATGATGCTCTTGAATACAACAAAAAATTCCCTGTAAAAAATCATACGATGTCTAAATCACCTTCAGTCTTACCTACATGAGAACTGAGCTCTACAAGGAATAAAGGTCCATACTGCAGTATTCTAGGTTATGTTACCATGTAGTCTGATACCAACATTTCAGAGGAACACATGCCTCCATCTTGAGAGTCTGATCAGGGCTGAGCTCTACTCACAAGATAGAGGCAGAATGTTATGTTCCTTCAAAAAATTGGTACTCATTAGCAGTAAGGATACTGTTATACCCTAGTAGACCAGAATATGAATCCAGTCTTACCTGTCAAGTCCAGTATCTAATTTAAGTTCAATCTGTTCCAAAAGATATTTTTTCTTTTGAAGACAATCACCATGTTTTGGAGTAGATCTGCAACATTGTACAAAACGGGTGTTTAGCATATTTTGAGGCCATTAATTACTGACAAAAGGAGTTTTTAGGAAACTTATATCTTTAAACACTTCCATCCACAAGGACTGGCCACAACAGAATAAAATGTTTATGGTAACATTTATACAATTTGGTGATTTAGCTGTGTTTTAAAGGTTTGCAAAAGCTGAAACGGAGAGACAAAATATCAGAGACTCACAATGTCGCAACATTCCTGAACACAGATCCATAAAAATACTGTTTCACATAAAATTAACTGGCATTTTGGAACCGTAACATACACATTTCAAAGTGCTGATCACATCTAACAGTTGTCATTAAGGAGGTATCATGGATCCAGAACACGTGCAAATTCAATGAAATTACTATATATGACAAACATACAAATCAATTGATCAACCCAAAAATCTTGTCATCCTGATGATTTATTTTATCCATTCTTGGTTGATTAGGCAAATCTGCATTAAAAGCAAAACTACCTGTCCATCTGTGTGTCCATGCGAATCAGTGTTGAATCCCACTGGACAGACTTCCATGCAATTTGATACTGAGGACTTTTACAAAAATCTGTCAAGAAATTCCAAATCTGGTCAAGGTCAGGCAACAGTATCTGGCACTTTACAAGAAAACCTAAGTACATTTATACTGTTGACTATGGTAAAAAATACTCTGTTGCTCAACAATAGCGTTAAGAGAACCCATTCTTGCGTTTCCATGGCACAAGTCAAATGATTTATATTGTTGGCAACTACATGTCGGTAAACAAGAATACAAAGGAAACAAATGTTGTGTTTCCATAGAACTAACTGTTCCTCAAAGTACCACAATATTACATGTACACTGCCTACCTTGTCTAATGATGTATTCAGTAGCTCAGATTAAACAGTGCTCAAGCTATTCCATTAATTTTCAAATCTGAGCCTCATACTGTGCATATCTCAGTTTTGCCCGCTGAAGAACCATAAGATCTTATGTTAAAACTACATCATCAATCTGCACCCCCCCCCCCCCCCCCAAATAGAAGTGCCAAAAAAATAACCAGAAGTTCTTTTTATATACTTGTGCTTTTTCTCTCCTTCTGTTTTTTT
>Ga0131853_10003134_pt1 | contig 29640 bp, 29 predicted proteins | sample TergutLab28metaG_FD_92764 | JGI IMG/M metagenome (GOLD analysis project Ga0131853, IMG submission 92764) | Labiotermes labralis P1 segment gut microbial communities from Petit-Saut dam, French Guiana - Lab288 P1 (version 2) (version 2) | ecosystem: Host-associated > Arthropoda: Insects >... | reverse complement strand
CCTTGGGTCGCCTTCACAATAATATAATCATGTTGAGAGTACGATACCTCTCCAGCCCTCAGCCAAATATATTTAACATTTCTCTTTCTGTGTGGTCTTCTAATGCGGGCAATCCCCCTTTTTCGAAAAGAGTTATCCATTGGTGGATCACAGCCATATGGTACCAAAAAAAGGCTAATACGAAACAACCGATTGGCGCTTCTTCAGTATCATCCTATCCGGAGGAAATTTCTCGTGCATCATTCTACACCCTTGCTAACAGGATCTTCCTAGACATCACAAGAATTTCCAACGGATGAACGACGGACAAACGTGTGGTGAGAGAGATTGCAAAATGCTACTGTGGCTAACCAAACTCCATTACATTTAAATAAAATCGAAAAAATTCTCGCCCCAGCATCCTCTCTACTCCACGTGTAAGAAAACACAAATATAACATAATTCAAATTTAAGCGAATAACAATAATCACTCAGCATTAAAAATAATGATAATACAGAAAGCAATATAAAAGCTCATAATACAATGAAGCATGGAACTTATAACAGGATACGTCCTGTAGTCCAAAAGCTACTCAAGACTACCGGTGTCTATTTGTCCAACGGGGCGGGGATCCCTTAAATAGTTCGTTTCCAGAAACACTTTCGGATTGTTAGATAGTTGTCTACCACTATCTGAGCTGCGAAAATATAATGTTTGAAGGCAGGTAGACTCCCCTAAAAGACTTAATGTACTGTATGATTATGTCGAACGACATTATCACGTGGTCGCTAACTTTACTGCTGCCATGGCTAAGAGTACGTTTGTGCAACAAAGCATGTTTAGGTGACGTCACGCACGACTGCGACAAGACGTGTAGCGACTGCTTAGTCTGCCCCCCGTGCGCGTATACACATTTTCACTAACCCTACGCCGAATATAACAGGCATTTTCGAAGTCACACGTGTTTTGCAAACCGCAAACAGTGCACTAAACAGAAAGGTTCACTGTGCGAACGAATACGATTTTGCGCAAAATGTAGATGGGCCGTGACGCGCGGAAATCACGAGTGTAATAAGCGCTTCTGCGACATCTGTAAGGAGGACAAAGAGATAGGTCACCTGTGCAATATGTGACCCCTGAAGGACGCGTTACCCCCGCCCCCAAATGATAAGGTATTGTACGTCTTCTACGATTTCGAGACGATCCAAAATAACGAATACACAGACTAGGCTAAATTATAAGTAACTAATCTCGTCTGCGTATGAATGGGCTGAAGGTTATGTGCATGAAAGTGGAGCATCCAGTGCCCATAGAAAGCGTGTCTTTCGTCCCGTGCACCCTACCTAAGTTGTCTGAGGCGTACAGTCTGACGGCCTTGAAATCGTGGTACCCACACCTCTTCAATACTGAGGAAAACCTCGATTGCATATGCCCTATCCCTGACGTCTCGTATTACGGGGTGAATGAGATGGGCAAGGAGGTGAGGCGCGAGTTCCTCGCGTGGTACGACAGCCAGATATCAGAGCTTTTCGACAAAAGACGCGTGCTTGAAAGTTATTGCCACGACGACGTGACGGCTAAAACAGGCGAGTTGTGTCTTTAGACGCGAATTCATGTAAATTGGAAACATAGACATATTTCTCGAGTCGGTAACGAGCGCGTCGGCTTGCAATTAGGTGTTTCGTAAACGTTTCCTGCAACGCGACACTATCGGACTTATACCAACTGGTGGGTACACTTGAAATAATAATTATAATAAGAAGGCTTTAAAGTTACTGCTGCATATGGAAGCGACGGGCGGTGTGAAGATAAAGCACTGTCGCGAGTGCGCTGTTGCCCGAACTGCCCCGCTTGAGTGTAGATGGGTATTGCCCCGAGACACGCACAGTCTACGAGTTCTATGGTTGCTACTTTCACGACCACACGTGCCAACCATTCCGTGAAGTCACCAACTTAATTGGCGATACGCTAGCGGAACGCTATGAACAAACGATTTCGAGCTTGGTGCAGATAACGCGAGCGGGATACCTGGTCAAGGTCCAATGGGAATGTGAGTTTGACGATGCAGGGATGCCCGCAGTGCAAAAGAGTCTACTGCGTACCCGTAATGCCCTACACGGTGGTCTAACGGAGGCCATGCGTCTGCATATAAGGCAAGGGAGAAAGAGAACATTCAATATCTCGACGTCATGAGCCTCCACCCGTACATATGCTAGTACTTCAAGTTCCCCGTGGATCATTCGTTCATTGACGTAGGGGATTCGTGTAAGGATGTAGAAGCGTGCCTAGGCATGGATGACCTCATTAAATGTTCGATCATTCCGCCAGAGAATTTGTATTACCCCGTCCTCCCTTTCAGATGTAATAATAAACTCATGTTTTGCCTGTGTAGAACGCGCGTTCTCACCGCCACGAGTGAGGAATGTGTGTATACACGAGATGAGGATCGTGCCCACACCGATACGTGGGTAATGGACGAGGTGAGACTAGCCGTTGCTCGAAATATATGATGTGTACGAGTATCAGGTTACGCAGTACAACCCCAAAGCAGACGAGGGTGGAATTTTGTGGAGTGTATAAATACGTTTCTGAAACTGAAAGCGGAGGCTAGCGGTTATCCCGGCTGCGTCCACAGTCAGGAAGACGAGGATCGATATGTGGACGCGTTTTGGCAGAGTGAAGGGATGCGACTGGAGAAGGAAGCGATCAAGTATGACGCTGCGAAACGGGGTTTGACCAAACTCTGTCTCAACTTAATGTGGGGTAAATTGAAGGAGAGAAACGATCTAACTTTGACGAAAATTATCACGGAACCGAAAGACCTTTATGGGTTCTTAGTCACTCCCGGCGTCGAGGTGATGAACCTCGCGTTTGCCAGCGATGACGTACTCTATATCTCGTGGAAGTATGGAGCAGAGGAAGACGTGCCTTATCTGCGTCATACGAAAGAGGTGATGGGGATTACGTCATCGCGGGTGCAAGAGTCCTTCACTATCGCTACCTCGACCGGCTGCGAGAGAACGTGGTTTATTGTGACACGGACTCTGTCATACACATTCAGCCGAGAGGTGAACCACCACTGATCGAAACGGGGGACAATTTGGTGAACACAACGTACGAGTTGCGCTCCTCAGAATGCACTTCGGAATTTATCAGCGGTTGGCCAAAGAATTACGCGTACAGGGTGCTGCATACCGGGGACGATCGAGGAAAGACAGTGTGTAAAGTGAGGGGTATAACCCCCAATTACAACGCTTAGAAAATAGTAAATTTCGATGTCATCAAGGGTATGATTATGGGGGATTAACCCCCTGTTGTAAATATAGACACAGAACATAAGATTAAACGTAAGCGGAATGGGGCGCGGTACAGTAGCGAAAAATACCGAACTTGAAAATAAGATCTACAGGATTTCGTTTTTCAAGAATCGGCGGTTAGGAGATAATACGTCAGCCCCGTTTGGGTATAAATAGGGGGAGGGTAGAAGAGGGTCGTGTCATAGTCCGCAAACCGTCCATGGTTGATGATGACCTTAAATTCAAGCATCGGTTCTCGTGCATAGTGAGCGGTCCTAGTAAGTGGGGCAAAATATCCTTCTGAATACGGCTTCTAAAGAACCTCGACTCCCTCGGTGGCGGTATAATCTGGTGTTACATCGAGAAGACTGCGTTCCGAAAAGTCAGCAATTGCCCTCAAAAACCACATATCACGAGGGCTTACCAGAGAACTTTGGTGGCGGTAGTGGTAAACCGCGCCTCGTGATCCTAGTCGATCTGTCGAACGATGTCTATTCCAAGCAAGTGTGTGATTTGTTTACGAGAGGCACCCATCACAGAAATATCAGCGTGATTTTCATTACTCAAAAACTGTTTCACCAGGTCCGATACTGTAGAGATACATCGTTATTGCCCATTATGTGGTCGCGTTGAAAAACGTCGGAGATAAGAAACAGTTTATGTACTTGGCAAATCAATTCCATCCCGAAGATAATCTCGGGCTGTATAACGGTTACATGGATGCGACACAAAGACCACACGGTTAACTAATCTTGGATCTGACAGAAGACAAGGATGAAGGTCTGCGGTTTCGAATCAACATATTCGCGGAAGAATATCCTCCAGTCGTGTACTCCGATATAGGCGATGAAGAGTGTGAAGTCGAATTACCACGCCCTTCACGTGCTCAACGCAGCCGAACCGAGATTACGTAAAGCCCTAATAACTAACTGTAACAAGGAACTTGTGAACTGTATAAGCGAATGTGTGTTGAACGTCTTAACGGCAATTTAAAATTGTCAAATTGTAACACGCGCAACCTGCAAAAAACAAGTCAACGCTTTGCAAGGTCGCCGACAGGCACTTGTCCCTCTCAGGCAAGAAGCGACTCATAGTAGAGCGCAGTGCATTTCTGCTGCCCCTACTGAGCGCTATACTGCCGACGATCGCCAGCTTAATTTTTAAGCCCTGATTTCAAATGTTACGTAAGATGTACCTCGTCCCAACCTATCATTACTATGAGGGGCTACGCCGCCACTCGCCTCGCAAGCGTAAAAAGAAGCACCATCCGTATGAAGAGTGAGTTTAGATGAGTCAATAGTTTTGCGAGTCCGATATCAGAATCAAGACGCGGACAAAGTCTGTCTCATGTTACCTAAGACGAGTGATGCTCGAATGGGAGCTGCCCTCTTACACCGAGCCTGAGCCTGAGCTAAGCAAACAACGGTTGAATGTCCCTAAAGTTGAGGGAAAACTCCGGCGCACTATTTTCCCCTCCTTCGACATCCACACCTAAACGAGGTTATGATGACGTCATGGAGGAGGAGGGTCACAGACGGAAGACGAAGAAGTAGGAACCGTAGCTTGTCCCCGTGTCGTTTTCTCGATACACAAAACGGTATCCGTGAGAATGGCGAGCAATTGATAATTGGTGATTCCTCCATGTTTATAGATATGATAATATCACAATTAAGGGAACAGTGTTTAGAGGTACGGATGGGGTTGTGGGAACTGCTGAAGCGTAAGAACGTGGATACGCAAATTATCGGCAAGGAGGACATGAATACATGAAAAATATAGATATTGTCTAACGCTTATTAGTCTAGATATCAGTCTAGCGATAACATTAATACAACGCGAGTAAATAAATTTCGCGTTGACATTGCGCCCCACTTCGCGAAACCGAAGGGACTGGGTTTCGAATAAGTGTTACGTCGCAAGTGTTTACAGTATTAGTGACAATTATTAGCAGATTATATTATGACCCGGCCAGACCGTCGGCCTTCTCGGTTCTGCGAAAGCTTAGTTCAATCGCGAAGAAAGGTAAACCGAATTCTGCTGACATCATCAGATTCTGGTTAGAGAAGCAGGATGCCTATACGTTTCGTAGGTCGGTGAGGAAGTGTTTTGCACATAAACGCTGTACAGTGAATAATGTAATGGAAGTGTGGGAATGCGATCTGTTGGATTTACAGGCTTATGACTAACATAATGATAATTACAGATACAATCCTTCGGTAATAGATGTATTCTCGAAATATCTACATCTGATCCCCTTAAAGATAAGGAACGGGCCGTGTAACATCTCAGCTTTTCCTTCCATTTTCGATGACCCAAAATATTCGACAGGAAGTCGCCCTATATGGGTACGCATTGATAAGGAGAAGGAATTTCTAAATAAACATTTACAGGACATATTAGGGGACGAGGTTTGGGCATTTAGTTTCAGGTGTGCAGGAACCCCGACATGAAATTTGCGGTCGTGGAAGGCGTGCAACGTAATTTTCGCGATAGACTCTATAAATATTTCACACATAAAAATACGTACAGATATACCTATGCCCTGCCGAAATATTTCCAGGTCTACAATGACATACTTCACTCGACGACAGGCATGGCGCCCTCGCGAGTCACCGACTCGGACATACTAGCGATATGGAAGAGGATCGAGGAGGACAAGGTACGCGTTCGCATTGCAAAAGAGGCGACGTTTTGGGTGTGGCAGCACTTTCGCACCAGCAAAGAGAAGATGCGGTTTGCCAAAGATGTCGAACAGAATTTCAGCACAGGGATTTTCAGAGTCGCGAAAATAATCCATAGGCGGCCGCGCGCCGCCTATGAATTAGAGGAATTAAATGACACGCCCATAGACGGTCAGTTTTATCGCGAGAAACTGACCCCCGTACGAATAACTTACCGGACCTCCTACAAGATAAATAAAATACTGGACAAGAGGGTTAGTAGCGGCATTCGCGAATATCTCGTCCGTTGGCAAGATTACGGTCAGGACTTCGAGTATTGGGTGCCTGCAGATAGCGTGAAGAACATCTTATAGTATGGCAAAGCAGAGACACGTTTATGTCACTTTGTTCAACAAAGCTTCGCGCGACGTCTTCGAACAGAATACGAACGCCGATTTCACGATGAAAGTTACTCAGCTCGTGGACCTTGGATCCACTTCCAATTTGGAGATGGGGCTGTGTGAGATTTCGTGTTCTTCACCCCCATGGGGGAGGAAACACTTGCCCTAATATACTGTAACCTGATATCACAGCAATTCGTGGGCGACAGCACTGTCCGTAGCATGCGGACATAGTCTTTCCATCATTTTCAACATCGTGTGAGCACGAGTTTCGAAACGTGTATTACGTGCGTGTTGAGCATTGAAGATTTCAGGACAACACGACGCCCACAAAGGTGGCGTTTCATTTTCTGAAAAATTACAAGTGGTAAAATGTATAAAACGTTGCGTCGTCATCTTGAATATGACATTTATAGCTATGTATATACTAGAAGTGTACTACCTTAATCAGGCTCGTCGCAGCCTACCGACACTGGGGATCTGTCCCGTCTACTCCGCCCCGCTAAACCTTCAGCGAGAACGCGGGCTCGGCAATTTTTTCAGCAGTCTCTTCCGTTGGGTCCGCCCACTCTTCTGAAGCGGGGCCAAGGCAGTGGGGCGCGACACGTTGCGTGGAGGTGGCAAGATCGTAACCGAAATCGCTGAACGCAGCTCTACCAACACGACGACTGCTGGGGATCGTGTCTAAACACGTGACTGAATCCGCGTAAAAGTTGATAAGCAAATTGCGGGTCCGTGGCCGCAAACGCACCACGGTGAGGCTGTGGGAGATAAGAAGTTGAGGAAGAATGTTCGCAAGCGTGCCCCGAGAAAAATTATAAAAATGGACATCTTTCCCTAGTTTCAATTCAGTCATTCTTCAACAGCCGATGATGCCTGTCGCCTCCGCCGCCGAGATAGCCTCCTTTAGTAGCGAATTTGATATCTTTTGCACATAGTCTTATACAGACGTCTTAACTCGATACAAGAGAGGTAGCATATAAACCGATCTCACCCGTCTATCAATATTATCTGGAATTTTGAATAAGTGCCGGTAACTACACGTACATTGATTTAGATATCACACTGTACGTCAGAAGTAAATTGATATCGGCCCTGGGAGAGGATGTGGATTTTTCAGACCACACGGGCGTGACAAACAATTTCCTCCACTCCCTATTCAGTCAATGTAACGTCACTCTAAATGGCGTCAACATCACGCAGGCCAGCAAGCATTATCAGTGCATGCTCATATCTCGAGACGCTCATGACCTATGACCCAGATGCCGCAGGCACTCATCTCTCGAACACCCACTGTTATCTCGATACTGGCGCCATGTAGCCTCTCGAACCCTAGGCCGGGAATGTGACTGCCATTACCAACAATGGATTCATCCTTCGTTGCAACAGGATTAGCGCGAGTAGGGAAGTCCAGCTATTTGGTCGATTACATAGTGACATATGTAACGTGCCACTTTACTTGCTGCCGGTCGCCAGGTTGCCCATGAGGTTGTTCAAGGCCCCAACCAACATCTATCTGATGAAGAATAGCGTCGATTCAAAGACCGTTTCTAAATTTTTGGACGCCCAATTACTGGTCAGGCGCGTCAGGCCGAACCCCGCCAAATTGATGGCTCACACTGCCACGCTGAAAAACAGGGTGTCTCGTGGGCTATAACATGACGAGAATCGAACTCAAGACGTTCACATTCGTTGCAGGATCGACATCCCTGTCTTTAGACAACGCCGTCCTGGGTCCCATCCCGAAAAGTCTGCTGTTCACCATGGTTAAGATTTCGGAATTTAACGGTTCGTTGGACAGCAACCCTTAAAATTTTCAGCATTACTACATCGGCGATTTTTCACAATTTGTGAACGGTAAACAGTTCCCTTCCGAGGGCGTGACTCTGAGTATTGATCATGAAAATACGTCCGTCGTGGGCTACAGGACACTGTTCGAGGCGTCCTGCATACATAACTCGAAAACACGACTGTAGATACCACACGATATGTATGTAAACGGCTATTATATGTTCCTATTCGATCTCACATCTGATAGGAGCGCGTCGGAGGGTCATACGCCCACCCCGAGAACGGCAGGCTGAGGATCGAATTAAATTTCAGTAAGCCATTGCCCGAGGCGATCACGTGTCTTCTATACCCAGAATTCGATAATTCAGTCCTCAAAGATTTCGAACGAACAATCACGACCGACTTTTAAAAAAAAAAGGTCCTAGTGCAGATACTGTTTATTCTGCGTTATCGTAAATGCCGATCCCAACATAGAGAGAGATTCACAGTGGCTAGCCAAGCAATTCCCACCCAAATATTCGAGTGCCTACTACTTTTATACATATGGCATAGTACCGCTCGTACCCAGTATCCAGGTATTCATCAAACGCAACTGCGCGACCTTGGAAAATAACAGGCGGCAGTTGCAAGGCCGACGACCGATGCCTGCGGAAAGTATTACTGTCAATACGCCCTCTACATGGATCGGAGCTACACGCCGCAACAATTCATCTCGCATTTTCATATATTCAACCATGCAGAACAGCAGGTGGAGCGGCTGTTCACTGCCTTGTTCGGGGCCCAGATGTCACGTGGCGACTGGGGTCAATGCTGCCGCAGCTGCCAATAAATGTAGGTACTGAGCCCGTTTCTAATTATTCCTAATCTAACATGGCTGGAGGAGGTGATTGATTGCGAGTTCTTGCGCTTTTTGCAGAACAAGACGGTCGTCAAGGAATTGTGCGTAGTCAGCGCCGCAGAGTCCGAGAAGTTCCGTTTCAAGAACCTCTACAAGATAGCGGACCACGGCTTGTCAGAACACTGTCTGAATTGGGCCGACGGAAATACCGAGTATAAAGAATTGTTGTAGCCGTTTTCGCACACCTCAACGCCTACGGCGTATCAAAATGCACATTCCTCGCCTGAATTTCGGGACGGCCGATCCATAACTTACAGGTTCTCGTGTGCCCCCACCCGTCTCTTTCAATCACAAACGCTGGTGTATATTGGCATAGCACAAGTTTAACAAATTTGCTTGCGCAACCAAAACCGCGCATTCACTCTACGATTGGTTAATGTACTATTTGCATAAGAATGATTTTGTTCACTGTCCACTTGATATGACATGTCATTCCGCCGAATTTGTTGCAGTTCTACAAAAAACCCGATCGATCACGTCCCACACAATTCTGCTGCTGCGATGGCAACTAGTCGCAAACAACCTGCTACTAATTGGAAGCGCGCCCTGGAGCAGTTGCTAATTGAAGTCTCGTCCGATATGTCCCCCTACCGGCCTGCCACTCCCCAGAGAGTGCTGCTGAGGCGTCTATTTTTCATCAACTCTGACAGGAACAAGTAAGTATCTGTCGGTTTCTACCCTGCACGCGTCAATCAGGCGGTTGTGGAATTCGACGCCAAACTGAGGGGTGGTTCGAATTTCATCGTTCTCAAGGACGAGCATAACGACACGCTGGAGGACTGTCTGCCCAAGATGCTCGTTTCCGTCTGCAACGGAGGGAGAGGTGCGGGGTGCGGTAGTGGTGCCTTCAGCCTATCACCGCGGAAAAATTTCCGGTCGGCAAGACTATATTTCGGCACGCAGTACATTAGCCTATCTATACTGGACCTACAAACACTCGCCTATTGTTTCACACACACTGCAACAACAATCACTATTTCACTACCGCTTTGCCTGACGTACTGTCGTATTTGACTTCGTCCGTAACTTCAGTGACGTATGTCGAAACGGTGCCAAAGCCAGTGAACTCACAGACTTAAGTCGTCCTTTCGAGGAACACTTGACAGCTGTATAAATTTATGTAGTACTACTGCTTATCTTAATAAACGCCTAATTATTTGAATTGTGGGATTTCTTTTGAGAACACATATAATATTAAAATATTTCACTGCACAAACCTTTGTGTTTCTTCTTCTCGACACTCCGCCCTACAGCCTCCTTCTTTATAGAGGCACAGCAGACCCAAGATGCAGCAACGAACACCTAGGAGTAGTCTGTAATCAGTTCACTCTCAAGGAGTGTTAAGCACATGTTCCAGGATGATGATTTCAGGAATGTAAATGCGTAACATCGCTTACGTTCACATAAATTACTGTGTTGAGGTGCGTCAGCTTACGACTTCTGAAATGTCTCTTGCAATAGGGATTCGAACGTCAGACAATGCGCTCGGAGGTTTAGCTGCGCAGTCGCTACATGTTTGGTTGAGTCTGCATTGCCAGTCCCACGAGCGCATTCTGTAGCGTTCGAATCCCCGTTTTCAATGCAATAGACTGAGCCCCACTAGGTGGTAAGGACGCCCGGGTTGCTCGGCACCCTGTTTATTCCCGTCAGCTGTATGGGCGACTGAGTCCCGCAGTGGGGATGTCTTGTGGGATAGCGTAAGCGACAGTAACACTTAAAGCACATGCACCGGGCACAGGGATAGCAAGTGAAATACAAATATATTGTGGGCACAGAGTTCAAGATGCATAAATGAAATATAAAACAAAAAGATTCCCTGAGCCAGCATACACAGGCTCACTGTTACACAAAATGTATTTTACCTGATGCGCATGCGTTAAGTAATCAGGAGCACAAATATCAGCACGCCAACAACACTAGGCTTACAATTTTACAAAGACAAAAAATAAACAATTCTTGCACATGGAAAGAACAACACACAAAGATATATTCATAACAGACAAATACAACCACACTGGAAATGTTCCGCTCCCGGAAACACTACGGTACGTAACCGTGCAACAAAACACCCGCACACTTGCGTAGTCCGTCCAGCCAGACTAGCCTATAGATATTTACACAGTGTAACACATATTGCACAAATCATCGTGCTTAGTGTACATGGTTACAGAGCACATGAAATGATCAGCCATTTAACTTACAAATAATTAAACAAACAAAATGCTGTGATAACAGTACCTGTACCCAACGCCCTGCCTTCCGATGCGACGTCGGGCATGAAAGTCCCAAAGACCAGAAATCCGATCTATAAAATGTACGAACCAGGACCAAACTTCTAACTCGTAGACATGGCATTACGTCGCGCCGCGGGTTAATGGCGCACGAAGGGTAGATGGCTGTCCGTCAGCTCGCCTTACCTCCACCCAAGCTGGAGTCCAAGAGAGAGAGTCCACTGGGCGCACACACACAGCCCTCAGCCACGACTCACGTGACTCACCCCCCACCTTCTCACAGCAGCCAATCGCCGGTGGTAACCTTCGGATGAGGATGACGGGTACCGAAATTTCTAGAGAAAAGGCTTCCGCCTGTAGACGGCCTTGAGCCAATCCTAACCGGAATGGCTCAAATCCACCCATTTCCTTCAACCGTGTTGACACGTCGGAAGCACTTCTCCAGGTGTGGCGCCAGGTTTTTCACCGGCCCACACGTATGTGTATAATCAGCGTACCTACCCAAGCACATCATGGTGTGTGAAACGCCTTCTGCGGTAGCCACCCACGTTACCACCATAGCCGGTCAGTCCCGACCACACTCTCACGGAACGACAGATCACTTGCTCAACCGGCACCGCACCAATCGGGCTTCACATCTACTCGCAAGACCAACATACTCACGTGTCTCGTCCATTAATCCCCACATACGGAACCGGGAAAGGTACGCCTCGTCCCGTCCCATTCGCAGGCTAGTAGGCTGTCAGCATTTCACAGCACATCCTCTTCATGGTGTTATGCTGAGACGAGGCGGGAAGGGGAGATATTAGTATGCAGAGGCCGCCATCCCCGAGGCGGAGTTCGTCGCTCCTCTTGATGTGATGTCCATATTAGGTGACGGTTAGTCTGATAGGTTACCAGGCGACCATTCCTGCGCTCCTTCAGAGGCGAGGACGTTAGAGTTCTCACGACAAAATGAAAAGAGAACAAAACAATGTACACAAACTTAATAAAGAAAAAGATTTAGCAAAGCTTCAACTGGCTTTCGTGGGCCCTTCTGATAATAACACCGGCATCCGGGTTGGCCAGCAACACGACATTGGTTCTCACAACCTCAGCAATGGTGACAGGGACGGACCACTTTAATAGGAGTTTCGCTGGTATATTCTGCACTTTGGAGCTAATGAATCTGAGTCGATAACGGAACTTATCGCCGACACTATTTCTGTGCCGCTTCCGCCCTTCGTCAAATCTCTGTGCCACTCTCTTACGGGCTGCCAAAATGTTACCACACGCACGGGTCCAGAAATGATTTGTGTAACAAACATTATCCACATCACTACCAGGGGACACATACTACCGTACAGCCAAGGAGCACCTCAACCCAAATTCAAAAAATAAGACGTTGGGAGTGCATCGAGTACTCTCAAGCATGGCAGTATTAAAGGCAAGCCCCAGCTATGGCAGATTCTCATCCCACGTATTCTGGGACTCGTGGTGGAAGATCTTCAATGCAGCCGTCAATATCCTGTTCACTCTTTCCGCGAGAGAAGCCACTTAAAAACATAGAACTTTGAATTCTTTAGAACAGAAAGCCTTAGCATTGTCTGTCACAATAGATTTGGGCAGCATGAAGCCGGAAAATAACTCCTTCCCAAATAATCAAGGACCGCCGCTGACGTCATTTTTCGCACCGGACAAAAGGGCACGAATTTTGAGAACGAATCTACTACCACCAGAATACCCATGTTGCAGCACTTGGTGTGGGTTAAGGGGAACAAAAATCAATAAATGACTTCTACATAGGGGCGGTAACAGGGCTTGCGGAATGCAACCCAACTCTAGAGTTTGTTCGGGCTTTGCTCGCTGTCACATTTCGCACCCACGAACATAACTACGAATCTCTAAATGCATCTTAGGCCGCCAAAAATTGGAAGCGATCTTTTGATATGTCTTCCACGCCCCAAAATGACCAGAAAACACAGCGTCGTGGAAATACTTTAGAAGAAACTACCTCAAACTAGTCTGGACGACCCAACTACGTCTCTTCGCCTGCCTAGGGCAATAACAAAAGAATTTTATGTAGCTGAAAATTTTCAGGGCCGGGGAGCTCAGCCTGAACATTCCCCTCTCTGTCTGCACAAAAATCATCTTTAGCCTGGTGTTCTGCCAGGGAAGAATATACCAGGGGAAACGAGTCTAACAAAAGAGCACACGACACTTCCGTGTTGTTTTCAGACACATCGCCAAACATTTGCGACAATGTGTCGGCTACCATATTGTCGCGGTCACGAGTGTGTTGAACCTTGAACTTAAATGGGGCGAGACGTAAAATCCATCTACCTAGGCGTCCCACGTCCTTAACTTTCCTAAGCATCCAGCAAAGAAGAGGGTTATCACAGTGCAGGAGAAACTCTTTGTGCTCGATGTAGGATAGGCACTTTTCGCAACCAAAGAGGACCGCCAAACAATCCTTCTCATAAGTGCTATACTTGCGCTTGGCAGGGGTTAGAACTCGGCTCTTTTAGGCGATCGGGGCCAATGCACCATTCACATCCTGATGTAGAATCGCCGAAACGGCTACGTCACTAGCATAGGTAGAAAGCACGAAGTCCATTTCATAATTAGGGATATGGAGTAACGGTGCCTCGCACAAGGCGCGCTTCAAAGAACCGAACGCCGCCTGATGCGTCTCCCGCCAACAGAAATACACTCCCTCCTTTCTCAAATCATGTAACGGAGCAACGACACTATGATGGGCGGGGATGAATCGAACGTAGATACCAACCATCCCTATGAATCTGCTCAGCGATCTGAGATTTACAGGGCGTCGTTAATCTTGCACGGCTGTCACCCTCTCAGGGAGTATCTAAATCCCCTAGCAGAGATCAGGTGACCCAGATACTTTTTCTCTGACGGTCCCGAAACTAATTTTTCAGGGTTCAGGGGAAACCTTGATCTCTGAAGTCTCTTCAGGACTTCCCGCACGTGGGTCACGTGCTCCTTGGGTGAGGAAGAATAAACTACTAAATCATCCAGGAAGTTAAAGACATGACGTCTTTTTACACCGGCAAAGAGTTCATCCACAACTCTACTGAATGCCTGGGAACCTACGCTTATCCGCATCCGCAATTTATTAAACTCATACAGACCAAACGGCGTACAGAAGGCGGTAACGCCCCTGCTGTTAGCAGCCAGAGGGATTTGGTAGTAAGCGGAATTCAGATCTAACACAGAAAAAATAGCTGCATTGGCAAACTGATCCAAAGCTTCTTCTATGATGCGAATAGGTTAAGAATCAAATACGATTTTAGAGTTCACCTTGCGGTAGTCCACTAACATAAGGTAACTCCCGCCAATCTTGGGCATAAGAAATGCGGGCTAGCATAGGTTGATTTGCTCGGTCAATCCACAATTACCATTGTCTTAAAGATAGCCAATTTGGGCGGGGTACATCCATGGGGGGCTGAACGCACCGGGGTAGATTCGGTCAATTCAATAACGTATGGCGCACAGTCAGCCCTACCGAGGACTGCGGAAAAGACGGCCGGAAACTCGACCAAAATCGACGCTCCCTTCGCTTCCTTGGACCACTGAGACACTTCAACAGTAAGGCTTTGAGGGAATGAATCCCCTGTCTGAGCCTTTCCCCAACTGCATAAATGCCCCACGCAGTCGGGGTGGAACCGGAAACTAAACATCTTAGAGGACACATCAATAACCATCTGGGTCCGGGTAAAAAAAAAACACGAAAATGACGGGGAATGGGCCGCCGTCCAAAACCTTGAACTCGTGGCCCCACATGAACTGCAACAGTTTCAGATGAAGCCTAACAGCATTCGTGACATTACAACGCGTCCAGTCAGCCGAGGTGCAAGAAACAGAAAAAGAACTAAATTTGCACGACCCGTTGGCCAAGTACAGATATTCTATGACGTCAGATCGAACGCATGAAAACTGGGCAACCGTATCTATCAATGCCGGTACCTGGCCCACTTTGAGACTGAGCATCACCCTTAACGATGAGTCTGAAAGCGCGGCAGCAATCTTGAGGAAGCTGCCTATTAACTTGGCCCCGGTGGTCACAAGCCCACCGGGCTCCCGCCCGTTTCCTGGCTGCGGGTTTCTCTGAGGACAACCACTACGGTAGTTTCCCGTCTCTCCACACCCCCAACACTCAATTGCACAAGACCCTACCTTCCCCAGTTTCTGCCGACCTGCCAGGAGCTAGTCCCGTGGTATTCCTCTGCCCCCACGCTCCTCCTTAGGATCCGGCTCAGCTTGGAACCTTTCCCTAGAGACGGAGATCTTCTCCTCAATTGAGACTACGACACGGTTTAAATCCCTGATGCAACGCGGCCTGTCTAAAAACGCCGCGTGACTCAAAATAGCGGGGTCAAAATTCTTAAGAAATCTATCAACGAGATGTTACTATGAAGCCTGATACTGTAGGAAGGTATCTGCATGGGATATCCTCTCAATATATTCGTGCAAGGTTTACCTACTACATGAAACTTGAAAGCATTGAGATCGCGAATTAATCTTTCGCGGACGAGATATGGAAAATATTCGTCCGGCAATCGGCATTTGCAGTCAGTCCAGCTGCATCTCGCACGCAGGCAATCATCCAAAAATTTCAGTAAACTCCCCGAGAAAAGGGTAGCACACGCGTGACTGTCTATCATCGGCAAGTCCTAAATCATAAACCTCGCCCAAGCGAGAAAACAGCCGCAGAATTTCCTCCAGCTCCTCGGAAGACAAGGGGATCACCTGTCGTAACAATTCCTTCAAAACCGAGGGCTGACTTCCCTCACTGCCGTGCTGAGACACTTGGCACACATTTGAGGTTCTACTGCTCACAGCACTACGCAACAAATCAATTGAGTCACTTGCCTGGAGCACGTAATGTTGTTTGGGCCGCTCCACGCCTTCACTCTTAACCTGTTCAGCCAGTCTAAGACGTAGGGTCCGTGCCAAACCGTTGCTGTCCAATCCGCGCTCAACACTATTCTGCTGCATCTGCCCCAACGTTAACTGGAATATAGCACACGCAGTAAGGGCCATGCAACACAACAACAACCCACAAGAACCCCAAAAGGAAACCGGTCGCACAACCAGCCGACGGAAAAGTTTCATACAGGGGGTGCCTGAGGAAAACAACGCTTTTACGAGAATGAGCCCCAGTAGTGGCAAGGATGGTGGGGGGCTGGACACCTTATTTATTCCCTACAGCTGTCTGGGCGACTGAGCCCCGTAGTGAGGATTTCTTACGGGATAGCGTAAGCGACAGAAACACTTAAAGCACATAGCACCGGGCACATGGATAGCAAGTGAGATACAAATATAATTGTGAGCACAGTATTCAAGATGCATATATGAAATAGAAAACAGAACGATTCCCTGAGCCAACATACACAGGCTCACTGTTACACACAATGTATCTAACCTGACGCGCATGCGTTAAATAATCAAGAGCACAAATATCAGCACGCCAACAACAGTGGACTTACACTTTTACAAAGACAAAAATAAATAATTTTTGCACATAGAAAGAACAACACACAAAGTTATTTTCATGACAGACAAATACAACCACACTGGAAATGTTCCGCTCCCGGAAACACTACGGTACGTAACCGTGCAACAAAACACCCGCACACTTGCGTAGTCTGTCTAGCCAGACTAGCCTATAGATATTTACACAGTGTAACACATATTGCACAAATCATCGTGCTTAATGTACATGGTTACAGAGCACATGAAATGATCAGCCATTTAAATTGCACATGAATTAAACAAACAAAATGGCGTGATACCAGTACTTCTATCCAGCGCCCTGCCTTCCGGCGCGACGTCGGGCATGAAAGTCCCAAAGACCAGATATCCGATTTAGAAAATATACCAACCAGGACCAAACTTCTAACTCATAGCAATGGCAATACGTCGCGCCGCGGGCTAATGGCGCACCAAGGTTAGATGGCTGTCCGTAAGCTCGTCTTGATTCCACCCAAGCTGGACTCCAAGAGAGAGAGTCCACTGGGCGCACACACACACAGCCCTCAGCCACGACTCACGTGGCTCACCCCCCAACTTCTCACGGCAGCCAATCGCCGGTGGTAACCTTGGGATGTGGATGACGGCTATGGAAAGTTCCAGAGAACAGGCTACCGCCTGGAGACGGCCTTGAGCCAAACCTAACCGGAATGGCTCAAGAGATTTTAGAAGCCGTAGACAAAAGCTCTTCAAACACAGCTGCTGTCTATGAAAACGTAAGCGATGTTGCGCAATTTTATTCGTGGTGATCATGCTGCAACATATGTGTTGGCCTTTCAAAAACCCACTGCATTGAAGTATCATGTACAAACTTCATCTACCTCATGTCTTCACGATCCACATACACATACACACACACACACACATCCACCACTAGCAGCTTCACTTTGCACACACACAATGCTACGCTTGGGGATGTACCACACACTCGGAGCTTCACGAAGTACACACGCAAGCGCCCACCACAAAAATTTTATGACAGAGTGGGGTTACGTTTTGTACAGATCTCTAGGCGTCGATTCCCCCTTCCCTCATTCGATATATTACAAGACGCTGACTGGGTGTATGTTAAGTCAGTGGCTTCAAAATTCGTTGACTGCGTCAGTTGGTGACATCACCATACTACTTGTGGCAAGCCCAGCCTTGCTGATATTGCAGAAAGAGCCACGCTCTTATACGTGTTTAATTACAGTTAGGTAAGTAACAGGGTGGACGTGCTGAATTTTTATTGAAACTATGAGCGTGACTGGCAAGGTTAATTTCCAACACCAACGATGCATTACAATGCTCATGGACTGCAACAGGGGTGACTAACACACTTGCCCTACGCCTGTTGCAATACATATATGTAAGCGGGTGCGAAATTGTTTTCATAAGGTATATCAAGATGAATTTGGAACATATCGTGCACTCAAATTGATTCTAACGATGTCAGTAGTATCCTTGGAGTTTGGGCCCACATTATTATAAAGGATCGGCTTTCGACTAGTGTTTACGGAGTCCATCTTCCGCGTGGAATGCCCCCGTTCAGTCAGGTAGATGTACTTTCGTCGCCTCCCAAGCTAAAGGGATGGCGTCGCCGTACAGTTTGTTAGCGGGGCCCCCGTGCAGACTTGAATAGGAAGTGGTTGTGTGAAAGAGGGGCCTAAATGGGACCCTCGCACTGCTCGTTCTTGAGCGGATAATATTAAAAAGAGATGCCTACCGCCGTACAGTTTGGTAGCGTGGCCTCCGTGCGGACTGGTGGAGATTATAGGAAGGTTTGCAAGAGGGCCTTAATGCCACCGGCGCACTGCTCGTTCTTGAGCTGATAACATTGAAAAGGGAAGTCAGCTGCCTTACAGTTTGATATCGTGGCCACCATGCGGACAGGTAAGGGAAATGGTTGAATACTAGAGGGGCCTAAATGTGAGCCTCGCACTGCTCGTTCTTGAGCGGATGAGATAAAAAGGGAAGTCTGCCGCCGAACAGTTTGGTAGCGCTTCCTCTGTGCCGGTTGGTAGAGGTTCGGTTTGAGTGCGAGGGAGACCTAAATGTGTGCCGCACACTGCCCGTTCTTGAGCGGATAATATTAAAAAGAATGGGTTGTGTTTGTGGCAGCCCACGTACAGATTGGTAGCGTGGTTGGGGTGTAGGTTGAGTGGGAGAGAGAGAGATCTAAATGTGTCCTGCGCACAATATTAAAAAGGACAGGTTGTAAGGGTGTGTGCCCTCCGTTAAGAGGGGGTTGGCGAGAGAATGGATCGAAGTGCAACCAAGGCCGTACCCGTTGTTGAGCGGGGCGCGCTTCTGCCGCGACATAGCAGGTACGGTCCGGATTGCTCCTAGAGAAGAGAGTGTGTATAAGGACAGCCCTGGATGCTGACGGCAGCGGGAATACTTCGGTAGGAAGTGATGTCATTGCTTATCTGCACGTACGTAGAAGCGACTGGTCCTGCTGGAAGGTATAATCTGATGTGGGGATTGCATGAGGTTAACATATGTCAGTCCCTGAGCCATTTGCAAATTATAGGAAATGCTCATTAGTGATCTTTTAATGCATATACATCACATTAAATACAAGTACAGCTAGTGAGCAATTAAAAAATTAAAGATCACAAAATACCCTGTGTAATTGAAACAATAAATTCTGAAAATGTACATATCTTTTGCGTAGGTAACATACATCACATGAGACGGAAATATGTTCTAGGTGGTGGCTAAAAGATCAAACACCTGCGTGTCTTGAAAAACGGTCGACTACAGAAATCGCACCACCAATTTTCTTTCCCTTGACACAACTTGGCAATAGCCTTTACTAGGGTAGCATAGTGCTATGTGTATGCCGTTGACCAGTAGCGTTCAGAAGGAATTACAGAGGCGTCGTGAAATCGTTTACTGAGAGTAAGTAGTTTTTCACTCACAAATGAATATTTCAATAGGAAAAAGAGAGAGGAACTAGCCTCTCGTCGGGAACGACATTCGATTCCACTGCATACAGATACTGGTGATAGAGTGTCTTGTCAGTCAGTGTGCAATATGTTAAATTGAAAGTGTAATGGAAAACTGTGTGGGAAGTCGGATTTCCGAGTGACGGGGTTTGCCGTAGGCATATATTACAGCCACACGAGCGTTCGCCGGTACAGGGGCCCAAGAATGGTTTTAAAGTATGTCGTAAGTCCACCGAACACTCATGGCAAGAGCTATCTGAATTTCACCCATCGCTAACAAGCCTATGCTGAAGTACATGAAGAACCGTAGGCATGTCAAGAGGACCACAATTTGAAGCCATATTCACACAAATAATACCAGATAAAATCAGTGAAATTGATGCTAGATTTCGATCCACAGGATGTAGAGACAAACAATGGCAATTATGAAGCAAACTGTCACATCCTCAAACGTAATGGCGTATTTGGAATAATCCGGGAGAGTTTCACATTCCTCCCGGTCGGTTAGACGAAACTGAAATGGTCCGTTTGCAAATGTTTCAGATTTTCTGTAAATATCGTCAAGGATACTGGAGTGTGTCCTAGCTCTATGAAGTCTCCCTATGCCAGGAATAGTAGGGTAATAGGACGTAAGCACACTTGCTATGTAAGCAGGGTAATTTCCCGTAATTGTGCAACACATATCTAATTCACAGATTGTCTGTAACAGGTGATGCACTAACTGTAAATGGTCGAGCCTTGTTGGAGTGAAATGAGGTAACCAAAAGGCATGCCCCGCCACATTCAAGAAAGATTGTTGAGTCCGAAACAGACTGTTGGACCCGTCGAACTGTATGCCGAGAGGTCTCATATGTGTATGTATCTGCAAAATAAAATAAGACGTCAAGGTTTTACGAATCAATAGCCAAAAAGTAGAATCTTGAGGATTCGTAGAAGCCCTTATACACCAGATTCAGGTAGACAGATCTGGAATTAATGTTCTCTAGATCTTCATCCTTCACGAAATTTGCGAAACGCTTCGGTAGAAAGATATCAACAATCTTCTCGTCGACGTCCCGTATGGACAGCAGGACTGTAGGCCCATATTTCGTATTTATCCTGTTTACGTGAACGATGGGAAATGGTCTGTTTAGTATTAGGGAACTAATATTGACTGAAGCGGTAGCGGTGGCCTATTCACAGCATTTTGGAAGGTCCATTTTTTGTCTGTAAGGGAAAGAAACCAAGTTGTAGCGAAGCAGCGCATGACGCAAGTATCTAAAAATATGTACTAGCGACGTAACGTTTCGGAACAAGAGAATGACATCAGCATTCGCCTGCAATACATAGGACTCGCGTGAAAATGGCGGCTACAGTGTGACTGACTCCATAGAGTGGGAACTGTAAGTAGTCTGATTGCGAATGAGATAAGTCATTTTTTTTGTGTCGATCGTAAATAGGATTTTGTATCTTTTTGTAGAGACATGGCGCATAGGTTTGAGATATTGGACACGAATACGAAACAGTACAGGCGGTAATGCAGTAGGAAGGCAAATTACAGTGCGTTTGTTAGCCCTTCGGAGAATGGTGACCCGTTAGCACATTTTGTGGCCAGCGTGAAGGAAGTATTTGAACACGTGTTACGTGACGTTGATGATCCCGATATGGTGGGATTAACGATTCAGAATCAGGTAAACCAGAAAGATAAACCCATAGGAATAAGTTTTCGGCGGAAAGATCAGCTAAAAGGGACGTGATTTAGAGTGTTTGAAAAAGTCGCCCAGTCGAATTCTACGTTCAATGCTCTGGGCAATTTGGTCGTAACCGTGCATTCGGTCATGATGCCTGGAGTTTTCGGTAAACATGCAATCACGAGCAGGGGCAGACCGCTCTCCGTAATGGCACACCTTAAGCAAAGTACAGTGGAGGTGACAGCAGAAGAGACCTGATTAGCGCATGCCTTGGTAATAGCGATTGCAAAGGTAGATAAAGATCCCAATTATAAGGCGTATCGTCAAGGTAGGAAGACACGTCCTGTAGTCCAAACGCTACTCAAGACGACCGGCATAGATCTGTCGAACGGGGCGGGAATTCCTGAATTGGTCAGATTCCAAGAACAGTTTTGGGAGTACAAGATAATTGTCTATCACGGTCTGAGCTGTGAAGACGTAATGTTTGAAGGGCAGGTCGACTCGGTCAAGCGAATTATTCCGCTCTATAACGATGTGGAAAGGCACTATCACGTAATCACACAAATTCCTGTTGCCATGGCCAGACGGCACGTGTGTGAAGCGTGCAAAATTTCGTGTACAAGAGACGTCACGCACGCCTACTATCAGACGTGTAGCGACTGCATGGCCAGCCCTCCGTGCGCGTTCTGACATGTTCACTAACCCTGCGCCGAATGTAACAGGCATTTCAGAACCCGCACTTCTTTCGCGAACTACAAGCAGTGCACTTCGAAGAAGAAATCAGTATGTGAAAGAAAGCGGTGCCGTGGAAAGAGCGGATGGATCGTGACGAATGGCAATCACGAGGGTAATAAGCGGTTCTGTGTCAACTGTAAGCAGAACAAAGAAATAGGTCACTTGTGCTAAATGGGACCGCTGAAGGACGCGCTGCCCCCCACGGGTGATAAGTTACTGCACGTATTCTATGAATTTGAAAAGACTCAAAATACTAGGTATACACACGCTGCTAAACTGCACCTATCAAATTTCGTCTGCGTGAAACAGTTCTGTTCGCGATGAGAAGACGAGGAAGACGGAAGAGACTGCGTGCGTTGCGGCAGGAGGAAGCATTCCTTCTGGCAAGATCCCTTGGGGCAACTCTTTTCTTATCTAACCGAGCCACGCCCTCGGCCAATAAGATCGTCGCTATAGCACATAATGCCAAAGCGTTTGATTTTCATTTCATTTTGAATTGGGCCAGCATTCTGAAATGGAAACCCGAACTGAATATGAACGGACTGAAGATCATGTGCATGAAGTTGGAGCATCTGGTGTTTTTGGATAGCGTGTTCTATCTCCCCTGTCCTCTGCTTAAGCTGCCCTATTCGTTTGGGGTGACGGCCCGCAAGTCGTCGTATCCTCATTATTTCAATACTGAGGAAAACCTAGACTACGTAAGCCCCATCCCCGGCGTCTCGTATTACGGCGTGAATGAGATGGGTGAAGGGAATAGGAGGGAGTCTCTCGCGTGGTACGAGAGCCAGGAGCACATTTTCGACAACAGGCGCGTGCTGGAAAGTTACTTTCAAAATGACGTCACAGTACTAAGACAGGTGTGTAAAGATTTTCGGCGTGAATTTATGCAAATAGGAAATTTAGAAGTATTTCTCGGGTCAATAAATATCGCGTCTGCATGCAACAAGTCTCTGCGCAAATGTTTCCTGCAGCCAGACACTATCGGACTCATACCGACTGGAGGGTACACTTGCAATCACAATTACAGTGAGAAGGCAATGATGTGGCTATTTCACATGGGGCATATTGATAGGGTGAAGATAATGCACTGTCGTAACGGTCGCGAGGTTAGAGTACCCGAATTGCCCCACTTTAATGTAGACTATTACTGCCCTGAGACCCGAACAATGTACGATTTTTTCGGGTGCCATTTCCACCGTCATAGTGTCAAGCGTTCCGTGTCTTCATCAACCTAAATGGCGATACGTTAGCTGAACGGTACGAGAGGACAATGTCGCGGCTAGAACAGTTGACACGGGCGGGCTACCTGGTCAAAGTCCAATGGGATGTGAGTTTGACGATGCAGGGAGGCCAGCGCATCCCCAGAGTCCACTGCGGAAACGTGATGCCCTGTATGGGGGTCGAACAGAGGCCATTTGTCTCCACTATAAGGCACGGGAGAACTGACTATACAATATGTAGATGTCATGAGTCTCTACCCGTATATACGCAAGTACTTCAAGTTCACCGTGAGTCATTCAATTATTCACGTAGGGGATGCATGTAAGGATATAGAAGCGTGCCTACGTATGGATGGCCTGATTAATTGTTCGATCGTTCCGCCAGAAAATTTGTATCACCCAGTCCTCCCTTTCAAATGTAATAATAAACTCAAGTTTTGCCTCTGTAATACGTGCGTCCTCACCGCCTCAAGTGAGGGATGTGTACATACACGAGATGAGGATCGTGCCCTCATCGGTACGTGGGTAATAGACGAGGTGAAACTGGTCGTTCAAAAGGGGTACCGGATAATCGATACGTATGAGGTTTACGAGTATCAGGTCACGCAGTACGACCCCAAAACAGGCGATGGTGGACTATTTGTGGACTATATAAATACGTTTCCGAAACTGAAAGCGGTGGCAAGCAATTATCCCGGCTGGGTCCACAGTCCCGAAGACAAGGGTCGCTATGTGGACTCGTTTTGGCAGAGTGAAGGGATAAGACTAGGTAAGGAAGCGATCAGACATAACGCCGCCAAACGGGATTTGGCCTACTCTGTCTCAACTCCATGTGGGGTAAATTGACGGAGAGAAACTATCGAACAATGACCAAAATAATTAAGGTGCCCAAAGACCTGTATGGATTTTTGTCCACCCCTGGCGTCGAGTTGACGAACCTCGTTTTTGCCAGCGATGACGTAGTCTGGATTGCTTGGAAGTATGGAGCTGAGGAACAGTTGCCTAGTCAGCGTCATACGAATGACGTAATAGGGACTTACGTCCCCGCTGGGAAAGAACGCGATATAATGCGACACAGAATCTGTGATATACATTCAGCCCGGGCCGCCCAACAGCTGATTGAAACAGGGGACAAATTGGGGGATATGACCTCCGAGTTGCACCCTTCAGAGAGCATTTCGGAATTTGCATGTGGTGGGCCAAATAACTACGCGTATAGGGTAGTTGATACTGTGACCGGGAACAGAAAAACCGCCTGCAAATTGAGGGGAATAACACTGAATTACAACACGTCGAAATTGGTAAATTTTGATGTCATCTGGGACATGATTCTGAAGGGGGATGAACCCTCTGTTATAAATGTACACACGGAACATAAGATTAAGCGAAAGAGGAAGGGGTGATCCATTTCAATTGTCACCGAACCCGAACACAAAATCTACAGGATTTCATTTTCCAAGATGTGGCGGTTAGGCCAATATACGTTCGTCCCGCTTGGGTACAAATAGGGGAGGGAAGCAGAGGGTCGTGTCATAACCCCTTATCATTTATGGCTGATGATGATCTGAAATTCAGGCATCCGTTCTCGTGTATAGTGAGCGGACCGAGTAAGTCGGGCAAAACGTCCTTCTGCATAAGGTTGCTACAGTACCTAGTCGCCCTCTGCACCGAAAGCGAATTCGGTGGCGGTATAGTCTGGTGTTACAGTGAGAAGACTGCTGTTTCGGCTGTTGCCCTCGAACACCACATATCACGAGGGCGTACCGGACAACTTTGGTGGAGGTGGCGAACCGCGCCTCGTGATCCTAGACGATTTGTTAAATGACGTCTATTCGAAGCAGGTGTGTGATTTGTTTACGAGAGGCAGCCATCACAGAAATATCAGCGTGATTTGATTACGCAAAATCTGTTTCACCAGGAAGCTACTGAAGGGACATATCGTTGAATGCTCATTATGTGGTCGTGTTGTAAAACGTCAGAGATAAGAAACAGTTTATGTATTTGGCCAATCAAGTGTATCCCGAAGATAGTCTTGGGTTATATAAAGCCTACCTGAATGCGACATACAGACCCCACGGTTACCTCATCTTAGATCTGATACAAGACACGGATTACGGTTTGCGGTTTTTATCCAACATATTCCCGGAAGAATATCCTCCAGTCGTGTACTCCGATATTGGCGATGAAGCAAGTAAATTCGAATTACCACGCCCTTCACGTGCTCAAGGCGGCCGAACCGAGATTACGTAAAGCCCTCATAACTAATTGTAACAAGGAACTTGTGAACTGTATAAGGGAATTTGTGTTGAATGTTTTGAATGGGAATATATGTTTGTCAGGTTGTAAGACACGTAAACTAAGTCAATACAAATCAGCGCTTCGCGAGGTCGCCAACAGGCACGTACCGCTCACTGTCAAGAAAAGATCCATCTTCTGCCCTTACTAAGCGCCATTCTGCCAACGATCGACAGCTTAATCCTTAAGCTCGGATAAACATGTTACGTAAGTTGTACCTTCTCCCAGCCTATCATTACAATAGGGGTCGATCCTCGCCTAAGAGACGTAGCAGTAGACGTAATAAACAACTTCCATACGAAGAGTGAGTTAAGATGTGTTATAAGATGCGCGAGGCCGATATCAGACGGAAGACGCGGACGAAGGCTACCTCTAATTTCCTAAGACGAGTGATGCCGGACAGGGAACTGTCCACCCCCAACGAACCAGGGGTACCAAAAGAGTTGATAGTCCCTAAAGTCGAGGTGAAAACGCCCGCTCCCACCTTCCTTCGTCATCTAGAGAGATGGAGACCCCTAAACAAAAATATGAAAATGACGTAACGGAGGGGGCTCAGACGGTGGAAGAAGAAGAAAAACCGTAGTTAGTCCACCGAAAATTTTTCTCGATACCCAATACAGTATCCGTAGGCATGGCGAGCAATTGATGATTGGTGATTCCCCTGTGTTTTTAGATCCCGATGCTAATTTAATAATCAAGGGCACTCCGTTAGGGGTACGGAGGGGCTGTGGGAATTACTGACGCGAAAGAATGTGAATACGCAACTTGGAGGCAAGGAGGACTTGAAGACAATTAAAAAAATATTGGTATTGACCAATGCTCATTTGACTAGGTATCAGCCTGGCAATAAAATTAATATAACGCGAGGAAAGAAATTTCGCGAAGTCATTGCACGCCTCTTTACGAAACCGAAGGGACGCTGTGTAGAATCAGCGTTACTTCGCAAGTGGAAAAAATATTAATGTCCATTATTAGCAGATTACAGTATGACGTTGTCCGACCGTCGGCATTTTCGACTCTGTGGAATCTGCGGCTTGTAACAACTGCGAAAAAGAAGTCTGCTGACGTATTCAAAGCATGGATAGAGAAACAGGACACATATACTCTCCTCAGAACTTTGAGAAAGCGGTTCGCACGTAATCCCTATACAGTGTCTAACGCAATGAATGTTTGGGAATGTGACTTTCCAGAAGTGCTGGCATTATAGATACATTCTCTCGCTAATAGACTATTCTCGAAATATCTACACCTGATCCTTATAAGGACAAAGAGCGGGCCTTCTGTCGCCTCGGCGTTTCGGTCCATATTCGATGACCCTAAATATTCGACAGGACGACGCTCTATATGGGTAAGCACCGGTAAGGGGAAGGAATTTCTGAATAAGCATTTTCAGGACATATTACGGGACGAAGGAATCCAGTTTCTGGTGTGCAGGAACCCCGACTTGAAATTTGGGATATTGGAACGCGTGCATCGCACGATTCGCGATAAAATCTATAAATATTTTACGTATTGAAATACGTACAGATATATCGATGTCTTGCCGAAATTTGTCAAAGCCAATAATGACATGGTCCTTTCGACGACAGGAATGGCGCCCTCGCGAGGCACCGACTCGGAAGTGCTAGCGATATGGAAGAGGATGGAGGCGTCCCGGAAGGGACGCGTTCGCGTCGCGAAAGCAGCGACGTTTCGGGTGGGGCTGCACGTGTGCATCAGCAAAGAAAAGATGCGGTTTGCCAAGGCTGCCGAACAGAATTTCAGCTCGGAGTTTTTTAGGGTCGCGAAAGTAATCGATAGGTGGCCGCATGCCGTCTATGAACTAGAGGATTTAAATGGCACACCAATTGACGGCCAGTTTTATCGCGAGGAACTGACTCCCGTACGTGTAACTGACCGAACCTCCTTTAAGATCGATAAAATACTGGACAAGAAGGTCAGACGCGGCTTTCGTGAATATCTCGTCCGCTGGCAAGTTAACAGTCAGGATTTCTACTTTTGGGTGCCTGCAGCTAGCGTGAAGAATATGTGAAAGTGTGGCTACGCAGAGCCATTTTTACGTCACTCTGTTCAGCAAGGCCTCGCGCGACATCTACGAATAGAATACTCACGCCGATTTCACGGTGAAACTCGCTCAGCCCTTGGACCTGGGTTCGACCTCCAATTGGGAGGTGGGGCTGTGTGAAATTTCGTGTTCCTCAACCCCCGAGGAAACACTTTCCCTATTATACTGTAATTTGATAAAACCGCAATTCGTGGGAGACAGCACCGTCCGCAGCATGCGGACATAAGTCTTCCCATCGTGTCAGCACGAATTTCAAAGCGTGTATTACGTACCTGAAAAGCAGCGCAGATTTCAGGACATCCGAATAGATTTCCTGACGACCGAGATTCTGCACATTTCCTTCGAGGACTGCACGACGCCAACAAAATAGTGCTCCATTTTCGGAAATATTTGAAGTGGTAAAAAAGTGTATAAAACGGGTCGTCGCCATCTTGAATAGGACATTTATAGCTATGCATCCGTTAGAAGTGTACTACCTAAATCAGGTGGGACGCGGCCTAACTACTCTGGGGATCGGTCCCGTCTATCCCGCCCCGCTGTACCTTCAGCGCGGGCATGGTATAGGCAATTTTTTCGGCAGTCTCTTACGTTGGGTCCGCCCACTCTTGTTGAGCGGGATCAAAGAATTGGGCAGCGAGACTTTGCGTACCAGTGGCAAGATCCTGACCGATATCGCTGAACGCAGCCCTACCGACACGACTTCCGCAGGGGATAAAGTGTCTAAACACGTGAATGAATGCGCCCAAAAGTTGATTAGCACATTGTGGGGCCGGGGCCGTAAGCGCACCCGCGCTGAGGCTGTGGCGGGAGGTAAGAAAAAAGGAGTTGGAAGGAGCCTAAGCGTGCCCCGAGAAATATAATAAAAAAGGGACATATTTTCGTAGTTTCACTTCAGTCACTCTTCAGCAGCCGAACATATCTGCCGCCGTCGAGATAGCGTTCAGTAGCGAGTTTGACATCTTTGCACATAGGTCTATACGGACGGCTGTACTCGGAACAACAGATGTCGCATAAAAACCGATCGCCCCCATTGATCAAAATGTTCTGGAATTTTTAATACGTGCCGATTACGACACGTACATCCATTTAGATATCAAACTGTACGTCAGAAGTAAATTGATATCGGCCTTGGGAAAGGATGTGGATATTTCGAACCACACGGACGTGACAAATAATTTCCTCTACTCCCTATTCAGTTAATGTAACGTTACACTGAATGGCTTCAACATGACGCAGGCCAGCAAGCATTAACAGTACCGCTCATATCTCGAGACTCTGTTAACCTATGGCTCAGATGCAGCAGCCACTCATCTCCGGAACCCCTACTCATATCTCGATACTGGCGACATGCAGCCTGTCGATCCCTCAGCGGAAAATGTGACCGCAATGACGAACAAAGTTTTCATCCTCCGTTGGAAGAGGATAAGCGGGAGACGGGAAATCGAGCTATTCGGCCGGTTACATAGCGCCATATGTAACGTGCCTCTGTAATTGCTGCCGGGTGTCAGGTAACAGATCAGGTTGAACAAAGCTCGACCCAGCTTCTATCTGATGAACAAGTGCGTCGATTGAATGACTGCTTTCAAATTTTTCGACGCCCAATTACTAGTCAGGCGCGTCAGGCCGAACCCCGTCATATTGCTGGTTCACACTGCGACGCTGAAAAACAGGGGGAGTCTCGCGCGCTATAACCTGACGAGAATCGAACTCAAGACGTTCACATTCGATGCCGGATCGAATTCCCTGTCTATAGACAACGCCGTCCTGGGTCCTGTCACAAAACGTCTGCTGTTCACCATGCTTAAGAATACAGATTTTAACGGTTCGTTGGACAGCAACCCGTACAAATTTCAGCATTACGACATCAGCGATTTTTCGCTGTTTGTGAACGGTAAACAGTTCCCTAACGAGGGCCTGACTGTGGTCATGGATCATG
>Ga0131853_10003133_pt1 | contig 29661 bp, 26 predicted proteins | sample TergutLab28metaG_FD_92764 | JGI IMG/M metagenome (GOLD analysis project Ga0131853, IMG submission 92764) | Labiotermes labralis P1 segment gut microbial communities from Petit-Saut dam, French Guiana - Lab288 P1 (version 2) (version 2) | ecosystem: Host-associated > Arthropoda: Insects >... | reverse complement strand
TGCTGGGACATCATGTGACAGCTGCAGTGCTTAGGGATATGATAAAGAGACATGTTATGTGGTATGTGATAATTGAAGGCAGGTAGATGGGCCATAGTACATAAACACAGTAGGAATTAAATGAAATTATCTGTAGAAAGAATGATTTTCTTTTACATACTATTCTAAAAATGTACATTCTTTTATACAGGTAACGTATTTTATAAACAAAAACCTGTCCATTAAAAAACATATTTTCTCGAAGAGCTTACTAATATAAAATTGTTCTTGTTACAGGAAAAAAAGACCACACATTATGTGTCCATGGCGGTGTTGTTCTAAAGATTGGAAAATTACAGATGTGGTTTGGTGGGAGCATGCGAAATGGAGTCCGAAATCTGTTTACACACTACGTATAAAAGGCCCTGCATTCGCATTATAATGTGCTCCTCGAACAAAGTAATATACAGCGAGTGCGGTTTAGTACAGCCATTCCTATTTCATATAGAGTTATACCAGGTGAGTTTCAATGCGCATGTTCGAAACTGTTTAACATGAGGCAAACACCAACCCTTCAGTTTCGGTAGTGGTTGTCTAGTCCGCTCCCACAGTTCAGCAGCAAGCCCCTTTGTGGTCAGTTATTAAAGTTACATACAATTGATATTCTAAATTTTCGCGAATTTCGTTCCATCCAAACTCTAACATCGGACGATTATGTGAAGACTTGAATAATATTGTAGGACAGGGTGTATGGTATGATACATTTCAAGTTAAGAACACAAAGTCATAATATTGTTACGACCAGGAACAGTGATAAAGTGTTGTTTGGTTCATTTAATCTGTACCCCAGTTATGCAGCTGGTATCGTATACTCTGTGAAGGAAATTCACTTCAACGTGTTGTGCTGTGAAAAGTTAAATTGCGCAGATTATGTTGAAAAATATATTGCTTATAAAGAATACAGTGTTACTTATAAAACGCATACGGGAGATTATTTCGAGTTATCACAGAGTAATGAGACTACTTACGTCAAGGCATGGTCGTGTGTTTGATTTCTTTGATATTAATTTACAAGTACCTAAGTGACTAGCAAACGTAAGATGTTTACACGAAGTGGCTCAGAATAACCTTTATGCGACTACTATCGTGGTGCCACCGTCTATTGTACTAAACAAACTCATCGTGTGCTTAAAGAGCCTCAGTAAATTATGTGTGAAAGACGTACCTGCAAGTTTAAATTCACTATATGTTAATAAAATTAGTGTATTTACTTTCTACCCGATACCTCTAAGAAAAAGAAGTCATAGCAAGTGTGTAAACAGATTATTTAAACAAATTGCTGGTTATTAATCACACCGTAAGCTAACTTCTGTCGGTTACCGAACCACACTCTGCTCATTAAGTAACGTAAGTGTACAGACTAATAAAATCCTACATATTATATGTTTGTAAAATGTAAATTGTGGGTATTTAGTTTCCTTATACCAGGGTAGGATCATTTAAAAAGATATTTTTAAAGCCACGGGATTTCAACCTAGAATAGTTCAGTTGTGAGTCCGGAATCTTACCGCTTCAGCCAACTCTTTTCAAGAAACACGAATTCATATAAAGTTTAACTTAAAGTTAAGACGCTGATACCCATATTTTAAAATGATAGATTTTAATGTTAGGTTTAATTTAAAAGTACCGCGCTGGTAGCCATATTGGAAGGACGAAACTTTAAAGTTAGGTTTTATTTAAAATTAGCGCGCACGTAGCCATATTGGAAAATGGCGGTCTTGAAACTAAGGTTAGAACAAATTTAAATGTGGCGCTCACTTAAAATGGCGGAAAGCGCCAATGTAAACTTAAAGTTCGTTAGCAGAAATGTAAAAAGTACTGCGCTGGTAGCCATATTGGAAAGTGCCAATTCAAACTTGAAGTTAGGTTAAACAGTTTTTAAAAGTACCGCGTTTTTTGTCATATTGGAAAATGGCGGAAAGCTCCAATTCAAACTTAAATTTAGGTAGCACAAATTTTAAAAGTACCGCCCTAGTGGCCATATTGGAAAGCGCCAATTCATACTTAAAGTTAACTTAGAACAAATTTTAAAATTACCGCGCATGTGGCCATATTACAAAATGACAGACTTGTGTTAGTACAAATTTAAAAGAGGCGCTCATCCAAAATGGCGGAAGGCGCCAATTGAAACTTAATGTTAGTTTAGAACAAATTTCAAAATTGCGCTCTTTTACAATGGCGGACTTTAAGCTTGGGTTAGCGCTCAAGCTAAAATAATACCCGCCGCCATACTGTCTGCCGAAATTGGGTCATCCGCCATATTTCTTTACATACTATGTAATTTGTTTACATCGTATGATCATCGCCATATTCATTTAAATATCAGAGCCTAACGTTACGTTAGGTGCCATGTAGTCTGCCAAAATTAGTTCGTCCGGCATCTTTATTTACATAATACTTCAATTATTTACCAATCAGATGTTAAAGTTAGGTTAGGCGCCATACTGTCTGCCGAAATTGGGTCATCCGCCGTTTTTGTTTACATACTACGTCATTTGTTTATATCAATTGACCATCGCCATCTTTGTTTACACAACTTGACCCACGAAGGCAAGGTCGGCCGCCATCTTTGTTTTTCATGTGACGTTATTTGTTTACATATCAGAGGTTAAGGTCAGGTTAGGCGCCACACTGTCTAGCGATAAGTAGGTCATCCGCCATGTTTGTTTAAATCATGTGACCGCTTGGGGAAAAGTCCCCATTGTTTAAATATGACTTCATGAGGTCATTGACCCCATCGCCGTGTTTGTTTTCATCACGATCTGTGACGTCAGTGGGTCTCAAAATGCAAGCCTTGCTACTTGCAGCAGTGTTTGAAAGTGTCCTATTGCAGTGTGTCTCAGTGTCAAAGAGCAGTGTTCGCCAGTGTCCTTTTACAGTGTTCTATGTATCCTGTGTCAGTGTGTGCCAGTGCCCTATTTCGTTGTCTCTCTTTGTCCTACAACAGTGTTCGCCAGTGTCCTATTGCAGTGTTCTGAGTGTCCTACAGCAGTGTTTGCCCGTGTCCTCTTGCAGTGTTCTGAGTGTCCTACAGCAGTGTTTGCCAGTGTCCTATTACAGTTTTCTCACTGTCCTACAGCATTGTGTGCGAGTGTCCTTTATCTGTGTCCGTCAGTTTCCTAAAACAGTGTTCGCCTGGGTGCTATTACGGTTTTGAAACTGTCCTACAGCAGTTTTGGCCATTGTCCTATTATTGTGTCTCCCAATATCCTACAGAATTTTTTGCCAGTGTCCTACTACAGTGTCTGCCAGTACCCTACACAGTGTTTGCCAGTATCCTATTACAGTGTTCTGAGTATCCTACAAAATACTTTTTCGTTGTCCTATTACAAATTCTTCAGTGTCATGCAGCAGTGTTACCAATATCCTATTGCAGTGTCTCTCCGTATTCTAGAGCAGTGATTGCCAGTGTCCTATTGCAGTGTCCCTCGGTGTTCTACAACAGTGTTTGTCAGTGTCCTATTGCAGTGTCTCTCAGTGTCCTACAACAGTGTGGGCAAGTGTCCTACAACATTTCTTGTCATTGTACTATTACATTTTTTTCAGTGTCCTCTAGCAGTGTTTTCCGGTGTCCTATTACAGTGTCAGTGTCCTACAGCAGTGTTTGTCATTTTACTATTACAGTGATTTCAGTGTCCTTCAGCAATATTTGCCATTGTCCTATTTCAGTGTTCTCAGTGTCCTACAGCAGTGTTTGCCATTGTCCTGTTGCAGTGTCTCTCAGTCTCCTACAGCAGTGTTTGTCATCTTACTATTACAGTGTTCTCTGTGTCCTAGAGCAGTGTTTGTCAGTGTCCTATTATAGCGTCTCTGAGTGTCCTACAGTATTGTTTGCCAGTGTCCCATGACAGTGTTCACTGTGTCGTACAGCAGTTTTTGCCCGTGTCCTATTGCGGTGTCGGTCAATGTTATGGAGCAGTCTGTTTTTAGGTAGTATATTGCTGAATTCTCTTGCTGTTTTTTCGAATAAATGAATATCTACTTCAATGACATAAGCAATACGCGAAAATATTTTTGAAAATTTACGTGCGAACAGCTGTACATGGAGTCGGCTTTCAACGATTATTTTCCGATTGTTATTCAAAGAAATATAAGGGCAGTAGACTGAATAATGCACGACCACCCCTTTCCACATCATACCCTGCTCACCAAACATCACGACCTGAATATGTCCTCGATGTAACCGGTATCCCTCAAATAATCCATATATAAATCGACATAATCTCGAACTCTCAAACTTACCCAATTTCTACAGCTGGGCAATCTTCAGTGATCATAATACCTCCTCTGTCTACGAAGTCCATAATCTCCTCTGAATAAGGTTAATTCGAAGTTCGTTATGCATTATCTCCGATCCAATTATTCAGTTTGTAGTCGCGTGCAATAAGTGGAAAGTCGTGGCCCTTCCCACTGATCTGTAAACAAAGAATTAATTTTATCGTGTATTCCTTGTTGAAGAAGTCAGCTAACTCCGTGGAATAGAAACCTGCGGAAGATGAAGAAAATGTGTCAACCAGGTGAAATGAGGCCAAATCATCTCTCATTGTCTGTTTAAGATACACTTAATATTACCTCTGCGCTAACATATCCTTCATTTTCGTCCTATCATTTACGCTACACGTCGTCAGATACTGAAAAATGGTGTGAAGTAAACCAAAAGATTAAGAAAACTTTTTTGACTTTCCTCTTTCACTTTCCGAAGGTGTATTAATATTCGGTATTCCTATGCACGACCTTAAATTTTCAACTACAGTGTCACTACAGCATCTAATCCTACTACTCATAATACTAATCTTTTCTGGGATGAATCATCCCAACTCAGACCTAGGTTTCGTCTTCTTGAAGTCTCTTGATCACACAAAATTAAGACACAAACGCGTCGTAGGACTCCTCTGAACGAGTGTTCATTTCGTCTTAGAAGCTACTATTACCTACACATCAAAAACACAAGTAACGAACATCCATGCCCTCAGCGGGATTCGAGCCGGAATGTTAATTAGCAATCTTTTATTGTTTTCATGCCTCGACAGTCCGTAGTGAGTTAGAGTCTCCTCGTTCCCGAGGCTTCGCAATCCCATTCAGAAAGTTCACACTTCGTAGGATTACTCTGGACGATATCCATGCCCTAGGCGGGATTCGAACCCGCAATCCCAAAAAAGGAGCGGCGGCAGGCCCACGCCTTAGACCGTACGGCTACTGGGTACGGCCAATGATGATGATGATGATGATAACCGACACGGCTATCCCTATCAAAAAACCGTACATCATAATCCGGGATAATGAAGTAAGGACACGTATGGTAATAGATGCTGCAATTTCAGGAGGCAGAAACATAATGAAAATGAAGCCGAGTGGATTCTAAAATATAAAGACCGCTATACAAATACAGAACATGTGGAATGTAAAACAAAACGATAAATGTAGTAATAAGGGCAACTGTTACCATTACAAAATCATTGAGAAAATCCTGAGCAACATGTCGGAAAAGTACGAAATCAAGGTACTACACAATACAGACATACTGGGTACTGCACACATACTTGGTAAAGTACTAAGACAAAAGTACGAAGGATTTAACATGGGAATTTACATTCAATGTGGCATGAATTTAAATACGGAGAGTCGCAACACTATATGCCCTAGAACCGTGTTTTGTTACAGGTGTATAATTGCAAATACCCTGCATATAATAATAATAATAATTTTAAAGTTTTAATTTATTTATTCGTAATTGATTTACCAGCGCGCCCAGTAATTCGCACAGCATGTCGTCGAATACTAGAACAGTTAGTGAAATTGACGTGAAAGAAGGAGACAGGTGTACTAATCCGGTATTTGCCTAGGAGAACTGAGGAAATCATTGAGAATCTCAATAAGGGAAGTTGGTTTGCCGCAGAGGTATGCACCGGGTGCCTTCCGATTATATATCAGAATTGGTATAGCTTAAGCATATATGTTTGATATATCATCATCATCATAATCACTACCATATTGAACCTATAGAAACCAAACTGTATTCCACAGTACATCTCTGCACTGGCCTTACCTCGGAATCCTCATGCTGACCGAAACCTCTGATATAGATGTCTTCCGTTGATTCTCAAGCTTATGTTGTTCCACTCCAGTTTCCTTATTCCCACCGGCAACCGATACACGTCATCAGTCACCACGCTGTTTGTGGAAGGTCGAAACTGAAATAAGTATTTTCAGAACAGAAATTGATATACTAATAAACGCATGAAAATTATAATACATACAGTTTTAAAACGGACAGCGCATAAAAGCACGGCTCTACAACAAATCAGCCGCAACGAAGTGCCTGCAAGATTCTGGGTGTCGTTTTCTCACACCTAGTGTTTACAGATTTGCAGGTTCAGGATCCATTAGGCAGGGCCACCACAGTATAGCCTGCGGGACTTTCAGAATTTCTTGATGCTTTTCGATGTCACGAATGACGTAGTTGGCAACCCGATCTAGAAGACTCACTAAAACTGTAGTATCGTTAGCAGATCCTCCATCAAAACTCACCCTGTACTCAATAACACCTACAAAGGATATTCGAGTACACCACTCCTTTAAGAATTCCTTACTTCTGGGAAATAATGTCATGTTCAATGGTCCGATCTTCCGGACTTCTAGACCTTAATTTTCAAAATACTACATTTGTAAGAAATGTCAGAAATTAATTACCCAATGAAACAGCGTCATATTCCAGAATAAGAGAAACCTGACTCACACTTCTGTGAAAACACTAACTCACGTTCTTTCTTTTTTGGAACCTGCCTGCCACACTTACTGCTTGGAAGCGAATGTGTGGTTCAGCATATGCCAAGATGGTGTCTGTAATTCTCGACACTTCTGCCTGGGAGCAACATGCATTTTTTTTTACTGGTTTATTTAATAAAGCTGTCAGTATCTGGATTACACGGTGTCCGTGAAAGATAGATCAATATGCAGCATCGATGGAATGATTTTGACAGTATAGGAACCAAGTGCTCCTAGAAAAACTTGTTCCATTTCTAGTTTTTTAACAACAAACCCCCAAATGAGCTGCGCTCGAATCGAACCATGGACTCGGCGGTGTTACGTGCTACAGGTGTAATTTATTATACATGCGAATGCACTGTTTTAAATGAATAAATAAAAATTAAACGAAACTATGGAGAGACATAATTTGTTTCTGTGAACGAATGATGTATCAACATTATACGGCACCATACTTATTGCGTTGGTATTGCACAGCTTACCTGTATCGTAGCGTATGTCTGTGTTCACTGAGATGTCATCTATGTAGAAGCTGGGGGTCGTGTAAAATAAAACGTGCCTGTGTATACCGGCGTATTTGAAGAAATCAAATTTGTATTCCTGGAAAATTTTGGATCGCTATCAGTGTGACGAGAAATCAGGTACTTAAAACATAAAAAAGGATGACTAATTACTAGTGAGGGAGTCAGTTATGTGAGTGAGTCTGGTGGTGACCGGCTTGGAGAAACGATCGAAACATCTACCTGCCTCGTTTAACTGATCAAACAGGCTAATGACTGCGCTGGTTTCTGCACTTATTCTACAGCAGAACCACACCAGAGGAGTGTCGGGAGGACTTCTCGGAGTGCCCCTGCCGAAGCGTCATGCTGACGCAGGACGACGTAGCCTTTATGTAGGCTATTTCTACTTTTCAGATGTCGCCGGGCCTTCTCAAGGAGCTGAGACTGGCTATGGCGCGGAATAAAAAGAAGCCAACTGTGCCTGATGGGAGACGCAACACCACATTTGGAAGTGGAGCCAGAGCCTCTCAATAGCACGCGGGCAAGCGCAAAGCAAACGAGCTAGCAAGTTCGGGCGACTCTATGGAGCCCGCCAACGGGCGACCATCAACTAGCACTAGGTCCGCACCTCTGTCCGCGACCTCAAGCGTCACGGGCGAACAAGATGCTGATGGCAGCCAGCAACCCGGAACATACGTGGGAAGGGCAACGTACAAGGCTGTATTGGTCTGTCCCGTCACCCCGGCTCAGCCAAGTAGGCCGCTCAAGCCCGCAGCCATGGATTCGGAACCATCCAAGACCGGTGTCTCAATGGAGACAACCAATAGGCGCATGTCTAGCGACATGTCAGCGCCTCTGAGCGACATGCCAGATGGCACCACTTTTGAAAGCCGAATTGACCAACGCCTACTCACAAGGAGCAGAGCGTCCTAACAAGACGCAATTTTTTATTTCAGGTGTTAGTGACACCCGTTCCTTCCTGGTCTGGTTGCGGGCATCCTGTCCTGGCGTTCTGATGGCCCAACTAAAGGGCGAGACGTTGATGGTCGTCCCATCAACCGCCGACGGGTTCAGAGACGCGGTCAGTGCGCTGCGGCCCCTTGATGGGAAAGACGGTGTGAGTTTCTACACCTACACCAAAGGACCGCTGTGCGCGACTTCTGGTGAATGAAATTGGTAGGGGTATGGAAGAGAGCGTCGTCATAGAGAAACAGGAATCCCTGAACACGGATGTTCAGGGAGTCACGCAGCTGCTATCCGCAACCCGCCAAGGACAGCCCTCCATCCCCATCCTCACTTCATTGTGTCAGTGGCACGAGGGCCTGAGGTGTCAAAAGTGCGATCGCTCACCGAACTGTGCGGCTTGCGAGAGTCGTAACCGGGCTCTTATATCCCATATTATTAAAAAAGAATCGGTTTTCGACTTGTTTTCCTAGGTCCTTCATCAGGGTGGCAGCCGCCGTCCAGCTTGGTATCGCGGTCACTCCATTTCCCTCCTTACGACCCGGGATGTCCAGGGGTCCGTGCAAGAGTGGGCTATGTGTGAAAGAAGTGATTGATTGCAAGAAGGACCTAAGTATAGTCTTGGCACTAATTTTTCTTTAGTCTATATTATTAAGAAGGAGCGGCTTTCGACTTGTTTTCCCAAGAAATGTATGAGGGTGGCAGCCGCCAATCAGTTTGGTATTGCGGTCCCTCCGTAGCCGACCCTACGCCCCGAGACGTCCAGGGGTCCGTGCAAGAAGGTCGTAAGTCCTGCCTGTGGTGCTAGGTCTTAAGTACAGTCATAGCACTACTCTTTCTTTAATCTATAATATTAAACATGATCGGCTTTCGATTTGTTTGTTCCTAGGTATTGTATCAGGGTGGCAGCCGCCGTTGAGCTTCGTATTACGATTCAACCGTTGCACTGTCTACGCCCTGGCCCGTTCGAAGTCCCGTGCAAGAAGGTCGTAAATACCGGCAGGTGTTTAAGCAGGCAATGATGCGGAGTGTGCAGGAAGGTCCTAAGTGTGGACCAGACACTACTCTTTCTATAGCATAACATTAGAAAGGATCGGCGTTTAAATTGTTTAACAGGTTTGGGCAGCCGCCGTCAAGTTTGGTCCCCCCAGGGGCACGGGGCAAGAAGGTCCCAAATTCATTCTAGGCACACTATTAAAAAGGATTAATGTTTGACATTTGTAACGGAGGTAATTTAATCAGGGTGTGGCAGCCGCATGGTCCCCCCAGGGGCCCGGTGCAGGAAGGTTATAATTACGGTCCAGGCATCATTCGTTCTTTAGCCTCGGCCCTCCACCCCTACGCCAAGCCGCCGGACAGAATGGTAATTTCCGAGGTTTGTATCTGTGACAGTCGGGAGGGATGGCAGCCGTCGTCCAGCTAGGTACCTCGGGCCCGGTACAGGAAGGTCGTAAGTACTGTTCAGGCACTACTCGTTCTGTAGCTTCGGCACCTCTACGCCCAAGCCCACCAGCCGGGACCTCGTGACTTGTCATCGGACAGATTTGAATTAAAAGGTACAATATGGCGGGCGTGCCGCCGTGTGGATTGGCACAGGGCCGGGACGTACCGCAACGTGGGGTGAGGAGAAGAGAGAAGGCCCCCGCTTGCTTATAATGCGTGAATGAAGCGAAGGTGAAATTGACCTCGTCAGAATTGTTAGTCCGAAAGCTGACGTGATATACCGTATGAAAATACAAGAAGTTAAGTTTTCACCAAAATGTGGCATGTTAAAATTTCGCACCCGCCTAAGGAAAAAGTTAGGTATATGTATGTGAAGAGGCGGAAGGCAAATGTGATGGTCACCCTTATCACAGTCCATGAGTAATGGAATGCATCGGTGGTCGGTGGAAAAACAGTTGCTAGTGAAATAAGTGAAAGCAGAGTACCCGGCACAGTTAGAAGATTAATTTAGCACGTTCACCTTGGCACATACCTAAGGGAAATTAATCACGTGCAGGAGCGTGCCATTTTTTGCTATAGCATTAGGTTACGCGCACACCCGTCGACCAATAGGTACGAAGGTGATGTCACCATACTCACGCAGGCATATTTGTTTCAAGCCACTGACGTAACATAGATCAATCATTGTCTTGTGTTATATCGAATGAGTGAAGGGGGAACAGACGCCTAGGTGTCTGTATAAAACGTAACCGTAGAGGAACCCCACCCCATAATAGCATTGTTGTGGTGGCGGCTTGAGTGTTTGCATCGTGAAGGAAGCTGTTATTTTGTGTTACAAGTTGCGAAGACACCCATCATAGAATTGTTGTTGTGGACGCCTTTGTGCATCGAGAAAGAAGCTGCTACTGTGTAGACAGGGGGTAGGTGAAGTTTGTACATGATACATCAGTGCAGTGAGTTGAAAGGCCAGCTCACATGTTGCAGCACGTTCATCACGAATACACTTGCGCAACATCGCCTATGTTCACATTCAGTGCTGTTGTGTTTGATGTCCTTCTGCTCGTGGCTGCCGAATGCCATGGTCGCAGAGGAAAATGGAGTACCTCATGCATTAATAATAACGGTCCGACTCGGAAGGCGTATCGACAAGACCGGAAGATAAGTCACGATCGCTATTATTAGAGCGTGAGCCAAACAGTTTTCCTCTGCTACCCTTGCATTCGACAGACATAAGTAGAGCACTTCAAACACAGATATGTACGTGAACGTAAGCGATGTTACACATTTGCATTCCTGAGATGATCATTCTGAAACATGTGCGTATCCGGAAGAGAATTAATGTGAGGCTTCATCTAGGTGGTCGTTGCTCCTCTATCCTTGCCGGTGGTTGCTGCTGCTGCTGCTCCTGTGTGAAGAAAAAGGCGTTCCGCAGGGCTGTGTCGAGAAACACAAAGGTAGGTGCAGTGAATATTTTTAGTAATATGTGCACTGATCCCAAGAAAACAGTTCTGTTGAATTAGGCGTTTATTCAGATAAGCAGTAGTTACACATGTTTATACAGCTGTTACGAGTTCCTCGAACAGATGACGATATTCTATGAGGTCACTAGCGTTAGGCACAGGTCCGACATACGTCATTGAAGTTACGGGCGATGTCTCATACGACAGTATGTCCGGCCAAGCGATATTGACATCCGGCAATTGTTGTTGCAAAATGTGAAACATTCGGACGAAATATTGTAGGCCAAGTATACTTAGGCTAATGTAGTGCGTGCCGAAATACAGTCTTGCCGACCCGAAATATTTCGGCGATGATAGGCGGAAGACACCACTCATGCACCCTGCTCCTGTCCCTCCATTGCAGATTGAAACGAGCATCTTGGGTAGACAGTCCGCAAGCTTGTCGATATGCTGGTCTTTGAGAATGATGGATTTCTACCCACACCTCCGTATGTCGCCGAATTCCACCAGTGGCTGATAGTCACGTGCGGGGTAGAAACCGACAGACCCGTACTTGGTCCTGTCCGAGTTGATGAAAAATAGACGTCTCAGCAGGACTCTCTGGGGATCGAATGCCGGACTGACAGGCCAGTAGGGACAGATGTCGGACGAGGTGTCGGGCAGCACTTGCTCCAGGGCGTGCTTCATCTTAGTGGCAGGTTGTAGCCGACTAGTAGCCATCGCAGCAGTTGAATGATGTGGGACGTGCTCGATCGGGTTTTTATTAAGCTGCAACAAATTCGGCAGTATGACATGTCATATCAGCAGGACATTGAACAAAATCTTTCTTCTGCAGATAGTAAATTAACCAATCGTCGAGAGAACGCGCGGTTTTGGTTGCGCAAGCAAATTGGGAAACTAGTGACATGGCAATGTACACCATCGTTTGTGTTTCATAGAGACGGGTGGTGGGCACTCGAGATCCTCTAGGTTATGGATTGGCCGTCCCGTCAGTCCTGCGAGGAATATACATTTAGAGACGTCGTAGATTTAGAGGTGTGCGAAACCGGCCACGGCCTCTCTAAGGACCGTGTGCAATTCTTTATATTCTATATGTCCGTCGGCCCAATTTCGATCGCTCTCTGACGAGCCATGTAACGCCATCTTGTAGGGGCTCTTGAAACGGAATGTCTCGAATGCCGCGACGCTAGCCACGTACAGTTCCTTGACGACCGCCTCATTCTGGCGCCCCCGCAAGAACTCGAAATCAATCACGGCCTCCCTACCTCCAGCAATGTTAGATTAAGAATTATTGTATTCGGGCAAAGTACCTAACTTTTTATAGGTAGCTGCGACAGCATTGTCCCAAGCCGACACGGGACATGTGGGCCCCGAATTCGGTAGAGAAGAACCGCTCCACTTGCCGGTCTGCTGCGCTTCACGCATCGGATAGTTGATGAATTGTTTCGGAGTGTATACCCGATCCATAGACAGCAGTACTTTCCGAAGACGTCTGTCGTCAGGCCTTCCAGCTTCCGCCTGTTATAGTCCCAAGTCGTGCAGTTGCGTTTAATGAATGCCTGGAAGCTGGGTACGAGCGGTACGATGCCATATGAATCAAAGTAGTAAACTCTCGATATTTTGGGTCGGAAGTGCACGCCTAGCCAGTGTGAACCTCTCACTGTGTGGGGATCGGCATTGACGATGACGGTGACGGAGGTTTGCGCGATTGAGGTAGGAGTTCGGAGGGGAGAAAGTCGAGGAATGAGCTGACGTCACGCAGTGTACACAGTATCTGCACGGTGTCCATCACAAGTCGGTCGTGAAGGAACGCGGAAAATCTACAAGGACCGAATTGTCGAATTCTACTTAAAGCAGGCACGTGATCGCCTCGGGCAACGTTTTATTGAATTTCAATTCAATCCTGATATTGCCGTTCTCGGGGTGGGACGAATGACCATCCGACGCGCCCCTAGCAGATGTGAGGGCAAACAGTAACATGAAATAGCGGTTTATACTCGTGTACATATCGTGTGTTATCCGAAGTCCCGTGTTCGAGTGATGTATACAGGACGCTCCGAAAAGCGTCCTGTAACCCATGACAGTCGTTTTTTCATCATCCATGCCCAGAGATAGTCCCTCGTTAGGGAATTGTTTCCCGTTCGCAAACAACGAAAAATCACTGATGTAATGCTGAAACTTGTACAGGTTGCTGTCCAATGAGCCGATGAAATCTGGGTTCTTAACCACGGTGAACAAGAGACGTTTCGGATTGGGACCCACGACGGCGTTGTCTATAGACAATGATTTTGATGCGGCCGGGAATTTCAATGTCTTGATTTCGACCCTCGACAGGTTATACCGCACAAGGCTCCCCTTCTTTAGTTTCGAATTGTGAGCCAGCAGTATGGCGGGGTTCGGCCTGACGCGCCTACCAGTAATTAGCCGTCGAAAAATTTGTAGACGGTTTTTTAAACGACACTCTTTTTCATGAGAAAAAAAGGTAGGTCGTGCTTTAGTCTATCCGATCTGCAACCTGACGCCCGGCTGCAAGTATAGGTGCACGTCACATATGTCACTATGTAATCGACCAAATAGCTGTATTTCCCTACTCGCTGTTCGATCGAGTGACGAATGTCCGGTTAGACGCGGTTGTCTGACTCTCGGCCGAGGAATCGTTAAGCAGCATGTCGCCCGTATCTAAATACCAGTAGGAGTTCGAGAGATGAGTGGCTGCAGCATCTGTGCCGTAGGTCATGAGCGTCTTGAGATGGGAGCGGTAGTGATAATGTTCACTCGCCTGCGTGATTGTGACGCATTTGAAAGTGACGTTACGTTGACTGAATAGGGAGTGGAGGACTTATTTGTCACGCCCGTGTGGTCCGGAAAGTCCACATCCTTTCCCGAGACTGAGGTCAATTTACCTTGGACATACATTTTGATATGGAGATCAATGTACGTATCATTATCGCAGGTATAAAAATTCCAGATCATGTTGTTCCACGGGGGCGATGGGTTTACATGCGTCCCCTATAGCCCCGAGCACAGACGTCTGTATAGGTCTCCCTACAAAGATATCAAACTCGCTACTAACTAACGCTTTCTCCGCCGCGGCAGGCATGACGGCCTGGTGAAGGGTGACTAAATTAAAACTAAAAAAAATGTCTCTCCTTATTATTTTTCTCGGGGACACATTTGACCTTTGGCGCCTTTTCTTACCTCCCGCTGCTCTGGCGCGTTTGCGGTCACGAATTCTCAATTTGCTAATTAAATTTTGTGCGGATTCAGCGATATCGGTAAGGATTTTGCCACCGGTACGCAACGTCTCACGGCCCACTGGTTTGAACCCGATCCACAGGATTGGGCGAACACTGAGGAAGACACTGCCGCAAAATTTACCTCTCCTGTGCCCTCACTGAAGGCAGAGCGGGGCGGAGTAGACGGGACGGATCCCCGGGGTGGTAAGTCCACGTCCTGCCTGATTTAGGTGGTACACTTCTAATGGATCCATCGCTGCAAATGTTCTGTTCAAGATGGCGACGTCCAATTTTATGAACTTTACCACTTGAAATTTTGCGAAAATGAAGCACCACTTTTGTGGGCGTCGTGCTGGCTTCGAAGGGGATGTGCAAACCCTCGGTCATCAGGAAATTTATTCGAATGTTCTGAAATGTCCTCTGCTCGACAGGCACATAAAACACGTTTTGAAACTCGTGCTGAAATGATGATGATGGGAAGACGAATGTCCGTATACAGCGGGGAGTACTGTCGCCCAAAAATTGCGGCGATATCAGGTTACAGTACATTAGGGCAGTGGTTTCCTCCTCCCCCATGTGCGGCGAGAAACACGAAAATTCACACAGCCCCACCTCCCAATTGGAGATCGAACTCAGGTAGACGAGCTGAGCAAGTTTACCGTGAAATCAACGTGCGTATTCTGTTCATAGATGTCGCGTGAGGCGTTGGTGAACAGAGTGACGTAAAAATAGCTCTGCTTCGCCATATTACATATTCACGCTAGGTGCGCTCACCCAAGAGTCGAAGTCCTGACTGTAACCTCGCCAGCGGACGAGATATTTGCGAATACTGCTTCCGACCGTCTTGTCCAGTATTTTATTTATTTTATAGGCGGTCCTGTAATTCATTCCTTCGTGGGTCAGTTTCTCGCGATAAAACTAGCCATTCATAGGCGTGCCATTTAAATCGTATACTTCATAGACGGAACGTGGCCGCCTGTCAGTTAATTTCGCGACCTTGAAAACCTCGGTGCTGGAAATCTATTCGGCAGCCTTGGCGAACCGCATCTTCTCTTTACTGATGCGCAGGTGCGTCCCCACCCGACACGTCGCTTTTTTCGCGACACGAACACTCCCTCTCCGGGCCACCTCCATTCTCTTCCATATCGCTAGCAAGTCTGAATCGGTGACTCGCGAGGGCGCCACGCCAGTCGTCGTGTGAACCGTGTCATTGTAGGCCTTGTCAAATTTAGGCAGAACATTGATATATTTGTACGTACTTTCATGTGTAAAATATTTTTAGTGAATCACGAAGCCTGCGATGCACGCGTTCCACGACCGCACATTTCAGTTCGGTGTTCCTGCACATCTGAAACTGAATGCCCACGCCTTGTAACATATTCTGAAAATGTTTATTTAGAAATTCCTTGCCCTTATTAGTGCGCACCCTCATTGGGCGGCGCCGACATGTCGAATATTTAGGGTAATTGAATATGCACCGAAACGACGAGGCGACAGACATCCCGCTCTTTGTCTTTAAAGTTATCATATGTTGATATTTCGAGAATACATCTATTACCGAAAGAATGTATCTATAAGTATCAATATATTTTGCGTAGGCCTGCACATCCAACAGATCGCATTTCTACACGTCCATCACGTTCGTCACTGTATAGGGATTACGCGCGAAACGCTTCCTCACAGGTCTATGAAGCGTACAGGCATCCTATTTCTCTAACCGGTTTCCGAAAACGTCAACAGACTTCTTCGCCGCCACCTCCGCCGTGGCCGACCGTAGCTTCCTCAGAGACGAGAATTCCGACGGTCTGGCGGGGTCATAATATAATTTGTTCATACTTTTGCCACCTTGCCCCCTGCGCCGTTACGACGATTTGAAACCCCGTCCTTTCGGTTTCGCGAATAGGGGCGCAGTGACATCGCGAAATTTCTTACCTCACGTTATATTAATGTTATCGCGATGATGATATATATTTAAAAGAGCGTTAGCCAATATCAATATTTTTATATGTCTTTAAGTCCTCCTTTGTCGATAAGTTGCGAATTCACATTCTTACGCGTCAATAGTTCCCACATACCCTCCGTCTCTCTAAACACGGTTCCCTTAATTGTGATATTATTATCATCGGGATCTATAAACACTGGGGAATCACCACTCATTAATTGAACGCCATCATTATGTATACCGTATTGTGTATCGAGAAAATGTCTGCTGCTCTTCGGGGGACTAGCTACGATTCCGGCATTTTCAATTTCTTCTTCGGTCTGTGCCCACTCCCACTCCATGACGTCATCGTCTTTGGGAATAAATCCTCGTTTAGGGGTTTCATATACTATCTCTTTCGACGTCGAAGGAATCGTGTAGTAGGGCCGCAGCGCGGCGTTTTCGACTCGACTTTAGAGACCATCAACTGTTTTCCTATCTGTGGCTCTGGGAAGGGCAGCTCCCTGTTTCCCGTGTCGGGCATTACTCGTCTTAAGATATAAGATTAGACTTTCTCCGCGACTTGCGTCTGATATGGGCCTCGCGAAACTCATCTTAACCCACTCTTCATATGGATTGTGATTTTTAAGTCTACTACATTCCTTCCGATCGCGAGGCGAGGGGCCATGACGTTTGTCCCCGTGTAGTAGTGATCGACTAGGATGAGGTATATCTTAGATAACATGTTTATCTGGTCTTAAAAATTAAGCTGGCTTCTTGTCCGAGAGTGACACGTGCCTGTCGGCGACCTTGCGATGATCTGACTTGTATTTCTGCAGCTTGCGCGTGCTACAGCTTGAAAATTTTAAATTCCTGTTTAGCAGGCTCAACACGCACCCCCTTATACAGTTCACGAGTTCCTTGTTAAAATTGGTTATTAGAGCTTTACGAAATTTCGGTGCGGCTGTCTTGAGCAAGTTAAGGGCGTGGTAATTCGATCTCACATGCTTCATCGCCTAATTCGGAGTACACGCCTGGAGGATATTCTTCCGAGAATATGTTGGTTGCAAACCGCAAACCCTCATCCGTATCTTGTGTCAGATCTAAGATGAGGTAATCGTGGGGTCTTTGTGTCGAATCTAGGTAGGCGTTATATTACCCAATAGTATCTTCGGGATACACTTGTTGGGCCAAGTACGCGAACTGCTTCTTATCTCTGACGTTTTCAACGTGACCACATATTGGGCATTCAGTGAAATATCTCTACAGTAGCACCCCTGATGCAACAGAATTTGCGTAATCAAAATTACGCTCATATTTCTGTGATGGCTGCCTCTCGTAAACAAGTCACACACTTGTTTAGAATAGACGTCGTTTAACAGACCGTCTAGGATCACGAGGTACGGTTTACTACCACCACCACCACCTAAGTTCTCCGGTACGCTTTCGTGATATGTGGTGTTTAAGGGCAACTGCTGATGTTTCGGAACTGCACTCGTCTAACAGTAATACCAGATTATACCGCCACCGAATTTGCGTTCAGAGCAGAGTGCGTCGACGTTCTGTAGCAAGCGTAGGCAGAACGACGTTTTGCCCGAAACGCTAGGTCCGCTCACTATAAATTATTACGGATGTTTGAATCTCAGATCATCAATCATGGATGGTCAGGGTTATGTGACGATCCTACATACCCTTACCCTATTTATACCCAAACGGGACGGACGTTTTGTCAACTATCGCCGCCTCTTGAAAAATGAAATGCTCTATTTTTTATCTTCGGCGTCGGTGACAATAGAAAGGCTTCCGCCCCACGTCCTCTTGCATTTAACCTTATTTTGAGTATGTACATTTACGACTGTGGGTTCCGTTTTCCTCTCAAAATCTTATCCCTGATGACAAAAATTTACTATTTTCGACGCGTTGTAATTCAAGTTTATGCCCCTTACTTTACCCACAGTCTTTTCTCGACCTCCCCGGTCAGCAACCTCTACGCGTAGTTCTTTGGCCCACCGCTCACAAATTCCGAAAATTTTCTGAGGGGCGAAACTCGGAGGTCATTTCCCCCAACTTGTCCCCCGTTTCAATCAGTGGGGGCCCGTGCTCTTCGGCTGAACATATATCACAGAGTCCGTGTCACAATACATCGCGTTTTCTCGCAGCCGGTCGAGATAGCGATACAGATTGATTCTTGCCCCCGCGGTGACGTAAGCTCCTATTACCTCGTTCGTATGACGCAGATTAGGCACGTCTTCTTGTGCACCATACTTGCACGAGATCCCGACTACGTCATAGCTGGCAAACGCGATGTTCATCACCTCGACGCCGGGGGTGGCTAGGAATCCATACAGTTCTTTCGGTTCCATGATCAATCTGGTCATTGTCCGATCGTTCCCTTCCGTGAATTTGCCCCAAATGGAGTTGAGACAGAGTTTCGCCAGACCTCGTTTTGCAGCGTTCTATCTTATCGAATCCTTATCCAGCCGTATCCCTTCGCTCTGCTAAAACGAGTTCACATATCGGTCCTCGTCTTCGGGACTGCGGACCCAGCCGGGATAACTACTAGCTTCCGCTTTAAGTTTCAAAAATATGTTTATATGGTCCACGAACAGACCGCCCTCGGCTTTTCGGGATTATACTGGGTCATCTGATACTCCTAAACCTCATATATGTGAGTATTCGGTACCCCTTTTCAACAGCCAGACTCACCTCAACCATTACCCACGTTCCAGTGAGGGCACGATCCCCATCTCGGGTATGCACACATTCCTCACTTGAAGAGGTGAGAACGCACGTTCTTCAGAGGCAAAACATGAGATTATTACATCTGAAAGGGACGACTGGGTGATACAACTTCTCTGGTGGAACAATCGAACATTTGATCAGGCAATCCATACGCAGGCATGCTTCTATATCCTTACACGCATGGCCTACATTTATGACTCTGTTTCACTCTGGGATGCGCGATCTTCCCTGCATCGCCAAAGTCACATACCCATTGCACCTTGAGTAGGTATCCCGCCAAGTTATCTACTCCAGGCGCGACATGGTTCGCTCATATCGTTCCGCTAGCGTACCGCCACTTAAGGTGGTGACGTCACAGAAGGGCTGCAACGTATGGCCGTGATAATAGCAACTAAAGAACTCGTAGACTACGTGTCTCGGGACAATAACCGTCTACCCTGAAGCGGGGCTGTTCGGGTAGCCTCTTCTAGCGAAATTTGCTACCGTGCATTATCTTCACACTGTCAGTCTCTTCCATATGCAGCAACCACATCAATGCCTTCTCTCTATAGTTGTTATTTCACGTGTACCCACCGGTCGGTATGAGTCTGATAGTGTCGGGCTGCAGGAAACGTTTACGTAATAACTCATTTAATGCCAAAGCGATCGTCATCGACCCGATAAATACCTATATATTCCATATGTGCAAGAATTCGCGTCTGATTACTCGGCACACCTGTCTTAGAACCGTGACATCATCTTGAAAATATTTCTCAAACACGCGCCTGTCGAAAATTCCGTTTTTTGGCTATCGTACCACGTGAGAAACTCCTGCCTCTCCTCTTCGCCCATCTCATTCACTCCGTAATACGAAACGTAGGGGTATACGTAGTCTAGGTTTTCCTCAGTATTAAGATAATGCGTGTACCACGATTTGGAGGCCGACAGACCCTACTCCTCGTCAACTTACGCAAAGGGCACGGAAGGAAAGAGACGCTATCCAGAAACATTAAATGCTCCGTTTTCATACACATGATTTTAAGTCCGTTCATAATCAGTTCGGGTTTCCATTTTAGTTGGATCGCCCTATTCAGCACGAATTGAAGGTCGAACGCCTTGAGGTTTTGTGCCATAACTACGATCTTACTGGCCCAGGCGCGTGGTTCAGTTAGATTTGAAAGCAGATCCCAGACGGGATCTTGCCAGAACGAGAGTTTCCACTTACCGCATCGCACGCAGTCAACTCCGTCTTCCTCGTCCTCACACCGCGAACAGAAATGTTGCATGCAGACGAGATTATGTACATTAACTTAGCATCGCCGTGCACTCGGTATTTTGGGTAGTTTCAAAATCGTAGAAGACGTAGAGTACCTTATCACTTGCGGGGGGGGGGGGAACGCGTACTTCAGCAGTCTCATATAACGCAACAGAACTCTTTCTTTGTTCTCCTTACATTTGTCGCTGAGACGTTTATTACATACGTGATTTCCGTGCGTCACGACCCATCCGCACGTTGCACAACACCGCTTTCTTTCAGTTACTGATTTTTTCCTTGCGGTCTCTCCTTGTGTTTGGCGAAATATGTGTGGCTTCTAAAATGTCTATTGCATTCCGCACAGGACATTCGAACGCTCGGGAATGCACACGGGGGCAGGCCATACAGGTGCTACACGTCTGGTCGCAGGTGTGCGTGACGTCACTTGAACGTGATTTGTGGCACCCTTTCCACACGTACTTTCTAGCCATTAAGATTTGTGATCAAGTGGTATTGTCTTTCGACATCGTCATAGAACCGATTGATTCGAATGACCGAGTCGACCTGCTCTTCGAACATTATGTCATCACAGCTCAGACCTTGATAGACAATTATCTTGTACTCCTGAGAGTGTTCGCCGAATCTAATTCGGGAATTCCCCCCCCCCCACCTGTAGACAGATCAATACCGGTAGTCTCGAGTAGCTTTTGGACTACAGGACCTATCCTACACCATCTTCGATACGAATTATAATTCGGATCTTTCTCTAATCTCGATATCGCTATTATAATAGCATGTGCCAGGCAGTTTTCCTCTGCCTTCACTTCAACAATACTTTGCTTGAGGTACGCCAGTACGAAGAGCGCTCTCTCCTTGCTCTTCAGGGCATATCTATCGAACACTATGGGCATCCTGACCGAATGCACGGTTCCGACAAACGTGTCCAAAGCATTGAATCCAGAATTCGACTGGGAGACTTTTTCAAAGACGCTTCATATCACTTCTGCGTATAACGAATCTTTCCGTCTGAAACTAATTCCGATCGGCTTGTAATTTTGAGTCACCATGTCGCTAACATTTACATCGCGTAACGCATGCACAATGAGATCGTTCACACTGGCTAGGAAATGTTCTAAGGGATTCGTATTAATTGATGGGGTATTAAACGCACCGTAAGCTGCCTTCCTAAAGCATTGTACCGCCTGTACTGTCTGGTATTCGTGTCCATTATCTTCAACCTGCGAGCTATGATTTCTCTCTACAAAAGATACACTCCTATTTAGGATCTACACACCCCCAACAAAACCTCATTTGTAGTCAGAATAATACTTACAGCCCCCGAGCGCTGCTGTCAAGTCCTATTTCTTCAGTAGTCAGAGTATTACTTTAGGTTCCAACACCGACCTCCTATTTATGTGCTAGCGGATGCTGACGTCATGTTCTTTGTTTCAGACGCTGTTTGGCGGTGAACTCGGCATGTATCACAGGCAGGAAATGTGAGAGCCGGAGGAGGAGAACATGCCTATGACGTGGAAACAAATCATACGTTTATTTATGGGGTGGTATCCACTGGTTTGCTATTCGACGTGGTTGCGTGAATTGGAAGCTGCCACGAACGATGTAACGACCCCGCACAAGATGCTGGCCATTGCCAACCAGAACGAAACATCCTGAACGACCTACGGCCAATCTTGCTGGCAGCGGATATGGATATCCCTAGCTCGGTTGTAGAAACAACCAGACAGCGCTATATTACACTGTGTATTCAATTAGGTAAATTTAACTTATTAAGGATGTGCAACCCGCTTCCAGCTGTACTTAATGTAGTGGATCTTCTCAAATACTGGCATATGAATTACGACGCCGAGTGTTCGCAGGCCTCGTCCTCCCAGACAGGGAGCTGACCCACGGCGTCGTACCGTTGCCACTCCTCTTCCGACGTCTGCAATATACTCCCTTTACTGCTATATGTATTCATTGGTACATTAAAGGCCGCTTGTGTGTATTTTTTATTTTTTTCTGGCCTCGCCAATAATAATGTACATTACCCATACGCCTGTTTTCCTCGCACCTTGTACCCCTTTTCCTATACTTCTTCACAGGTACGATGTCCATGCATCACTGTAGCATATGCGTCACACCACACGGCAGCACGCTCGCCATATTGTAAGTTTAATTTCCCATACTTTGCGCCCTGCCTCAACCCCATCACGACATCTGACGGGGCAGGTCTCGTGCTACCGATCTGTTCGGCGGACGGGCTTGGGGCATAGGGGCTCCGAATCTTAACAAAATGTAGTGCCCGACCCGTAGTTAGGACCTTCCTGCAATACACTCAGAGCTATGGCCAGAGGGACGAAGCTGTACGGCAGCTGCCGGCCTGTTACTTTTTTCCTCATTTACTAAAATGTTAAACGCCGATCCAATTTAATATTATTATGCTCGACAAAGCGTAGTGCATGGGCCACACTTACCCCCTCCTTGCACCGAGCCCCGGGATGCCCAAATTGAACGGCTGCTGCCAAAACAAATGTCGATCTCCGATCCTATTTAATATTATTATGCTCAACAAAGAGTAATGCCCGGACCTCACTTAGGACCTTCTTCCACCAGGCCCCCGGAGACCAAACTGGACGGCGGCGGCCAACCTCATTACATTACATGGGTTCATCAGTGTCAAACGCCGATCATTTTTATATTATTATGCTCAAGAACGGGGTAGATCCCGGATAAGCACACCGGTGTTTCGCTTGTGGGGCTCACACCTCTCCGCGGGAACAGGCTCAGTGTTGTGGCTGCTGGGGAAACCACACAGCGAATTAACGTGGCTGTGTGAAGTGGAAGGAAGCTAAGGCGGCTCTTACAGAGCAAGTGACCGAAAGCAGCCGACAGAGGATCGCCACAGACCAACCAGCCGCTCCTAAAGCTCAGCGGATCGGTCCTTCTGCTGAGCAGTTTTAGGGGTGAATCACGTCGTCCTAGGTGGGCGTGTCGTCAAGGCTACCACGACTCCACCCACCAACCGACAACCTAATCCCCCTCCTGAGCCAGTCACGGAGGCCCCCGTGAACTTCAGTGACCGCCATCAGAGAGACGACCAGGCCTCAAAAACCTGGGCCCAAATTCACAACAGCCCTTGAACGGGATGTTGAGAAGTCTAAGAAGAAAACAGCCGCAAGTGTCAACCGCGGCCGCCACACCCACAAAACCCAACCTGGTGGTCCACACACAAAGTACCACCTTCCCACTGCAGATCTTAGATTTCCTTGATCACCTTCCCCCCATGCATGTGTGGAGCTGATTCGACGGCTCATCACGCCCATCTCTTCCCTCCCCACAGGGGCAGCTCGCCCTTGCGCTGTCCTGAAGACCGTCATTCTTTTGTAGCCGAATATGGCAGCATGAACTAGGAGGAAAGGGCGTTCTAAAGCCCTGCGCCTCGCCTGCTGGAATGCGAAGTGCGCGGCAGAAAGCTTGAATTGGAGCATTTTTTCAGCCAGTACGGTAGCGATATTTCTCTTAAGTGGGACATTCCTTAACCCTGGGGAAATTTTGCGGCTTGCCAATTATGTCTGCCACCGCACAGACAGACCGACAGCTGGGGGGCGGCACAGCAATCTTCGTCCGCCGTGGTATAGTCCACCACCCAGTGCCCGTTCCGGGCCTGGCCCGCTTGGAAGCCACCGCCATTCAAGTCACAATGGCTGGCAAAGCGGTTTTAATCCTTGCGGCTTACCTTTCGCCTTCCCACCCACTGATTGGAGCGGACCTTAACGCTTGTTTCGGTGGGGGATTGCCGATTTTGATGGCTGGAGACCTCAACGTCAAACACGCGGATTGGAACTCGCGCCTGAACAAGAGAAGAGGAAACTCCTACGTGATTATGCCGACGAGAACTCCTGTCTTATATTTGGACCGGACTCCCCAACCACCAACACATAAAACCCCTCGGTTTCTCATGATGTCCTGGACATCGTGATAACCAAGAAACTTTCATTCGCGTTTTATCTGATGTCGTGCTTCGCACTAAGCTGGGACCACCCACCGGTATTCATTGAAACTTCGTGTCGCTTATCCTCTCACCACCCACTGAACAGCCCTGTGTTCGGGCGTACTGACAGGGCCAACTTCCAAACTCACTTGGAAGAACTAATCCCGTTCGATCCGGAATTGCACAAGGAGATAGAAATCGACATATGTGTTGAGAACTTTTCCGGCGCCGTTCTCAAGTCTATGGCAACGTCAACTTCCAAGCGTCGCCCGCGCGACGACCCACGGCTTCCGATACCGGCCGGCATTCTGGATGACATACGCCTGAAAAACCGGCTGCGGAAGCATTGGCAGTTCACCAGGAAACCCCTCTGAAATCCGAGGTCAACCGTCTGCAGAATTCGGGAACCCGTCGTCTCAACGCGTTGAGAAACGATCAGTGGAGCGCTACATTCGAATCCCTCAATCCTGAAGACCAATCGATGTGGAGGAATACCAAGTGGGTGACAAGAGCTCCTACTCCATCTCCCCCCCCCCCCTGCTAAACCTCTGGGGAATCGCTCTCTCAGACTCTGAGAAAGCCGAATCCCTTGCAGACTATCTGGAGGCTCAGTTTCAGTCCGTGACCGATCCTTCGGTCCCCGCAGTTATCCAGACGGTTGACGTGGCGTTGAGGTCTTATTTCTTAAGCCCTGTCAGTGAACCCCATTTAACCATCCCTGACGAGTTTCACGAAGCCATCAGGGGTCTCAAAGTCAGCAAGGCTCGGGGCCTCAACGGTATACGGAACAGGGCATTGAAGCATCTTCACAAGCGAGCAGTTTCCCTCCTCGCCCGTATTTTCAACGCGGTTCTCCGCACCCATCTCTTTCCCCAAATGTTGAAGCACGCTTCAGTGATCTCTATCCTTAACCCGGGGAAGGATCCAGCGTTGCCCTCTTCCTATCGTCCCATTAGTCTCTTGGACACGATTGGTAAATTATTCTAAAAGATTCTACTAACTATGATCCTACATGTAATAAGTAAAAGCGGAGTGATACGAGACGAGCATTTTGGGTTCAGACCCAGATATAGCACGTCCATGCAGCTGGCCTGCCTCGTTGATAGAATAACAGGGAATTTCGGCGAAAAGATGTTTAACGGCGCAGTTTTCGTCGTCGTGGCCAAAGCCTTCGATACCGTCTGAATCGATGGCCGCCTCTACAATCTAAGCTCCTCAACTTCCCGTCGTACATAGTCCATAAAATCTCATCCCATCTCAGGGATCGGACGTTCGAAGCGTCCTTCCAGATGGCCACTTTATCTCGTCGAGGCCTGGGTCTGGGTTACCTCAGGGGGGATTGGTCTCCCCTGTAATCTTTAGTCTGTATGTCAACGACATGCCCCGCCCTAGCACCACGTCGAGTTGGCCCTCCACGCGGACGACACGGCCATCAGAGCCACGTCTCGCAATCTGACACTGCCCGTCAACTACCTGGAGTCATACCTCAACGACTTTCAACGGTGGTTGAGTGAATGGAGAATCGCCATTAATGTCTCTAAGAACACCGCGATAATCTTTGCGCGTGTCCTCTTCGGGGAACCAATTGAATGGGTCGACACTCCTCGTTATCTGGGGATGACCCTAGATACACGACTCACCTGGTCGCCTGATATCGACCAGGTCAGGAAATTCACTGCTCAAAGGATGGGTATGTTGGGACCCCTCCTGAATAGGAAGAGTGATCTATCCGTCAGGGACGGAGTCCTACTATATAAGCAGCTCATCCGACACCTTATGGACTAAGTGTGTCCCGCGTGGAGGGCCGCTGCCCGCTCCCATGTCCGGAGGTTAGAGGTTTTTCAATCCAAGTTTTTCTCCTCGCTACTGGTGCCCCCTGGTACGTAGGTAACTGGCAGATACACGAGGACCTGGGAGTTCCGCCTGTTTGCCGACCACATCAGAGCCCTGACCGAGAGCTTTAACTCAAAATTAGCTGATGTGGGGAACCTCCTTTTACGGCAAATCGGCAGATACTTACGCTGACTGAGGGTTGACCCCGTCGCCTGACGCGAAAGCCAAGGGCGGCAGGGGACAGCAGGCCGGTCGAGGCAATCGACCGCGATGGCCAAGTCGACAAAACGCATTGCGTTCGGCGCCGAACAGCCGAGCGTCATTCGGTTACCATGAGTGAGGTTTTCCGTGATTTTCCTCAGTTGTATGGCTAATGCCAGGGTATTCGATGCAAATTCGGGGCACGGCCCGCACTCCCCTCCCCCAGGCGCGGCGGCTTCATCTAAGCGCCTGACAAACGTCTCATAACTCCAGTATGTGACAGAGCCATTCTGGGCTCGGAACCCAGACTGCCAACCAACCAAAGTTTATCACTCCCATACTTTGTCCAGGGCAACCAATGCCCTAGTCCTTGGCATACTCAGTCAAGTCCCTCAACCTGACTTCCAAATCGTTAGAGAAAGCATATTCCCCTGTTAGAGTTTGCGTGTCTGTTACTGAGCCCAGCAATGCGGTCAAACGCAGGAATGGCTAACAGACAGGGAGACGTCGACTTGCGCTTCACGCAAGCCGACGTCCCCATTTAACATTTTGGCTTGGTTTGAACTTAATTAATTTAAATTATTATTATAGTGTTTTATAGATAAAAATCAACAAGTATTCCATAGAGGAAAAAGAATAATAGCAAGTATCAGATCCCAGGCCCAAGCAAGAAGATAGATAGATAGATTAGCAAATGGGTTCAGGGCATCTCAGTCCCGGTGCACCTAGATCTTAATACACTGGCCCTTTGTGCCTCATATCGGATCATGGAAGCCCTGGCTCACAGACATAAAATCTTAATAACATCTGGGTCCAAGAAAGGAGCCCAGATATACTACTTCATTTCTCTGAAAAGTCCAAGCAATCGAACTCTCTCCATGTTCGCCAGCGGGGCCCCTATGGAGAGAAATACTCGTCTACAGGGCATTTACATATCTCTAAAAGACCTAATAAAATTTCCTCTAATAAGAACGCCCTAAGAAAGAAACGCCCATCCAAAACAAGAAGAACTTATCAACAAGCTCAAAATCCCCTAAGATAACATGCAAGTCTCTTTGTTACGATATCTTATTGTAAAACATCAGACTGGTTAGTTGATACTTATGGTAAACGTTATCGACAGGTGTACTGCAGGACTGAACTTGTTGGTAGAAAACTCTGGCAACGTAACTGTACTTGAAGATAGTAATTGACAATCAAAATTATTCTATACATACAACGTGGGCTTCTGGTTGGAAACTTACGTCTGAATTGTTCCGACACTTCCCTGGGGCACAGTGACGTCCGTCAGAGTGTTGTTGACTGCTACAGAGATTAAGTTCTTTTGTCCGTGCTGAAGAAAGGAAGTGACTTCAACGAAAAAAAGGAATATGTCCACCAGCATGTCTTGTTACCAGATTCCCATTCAAAACTGACAATAGGAATGAGATTTGAATGCCGATTTTGTCTTCATCAGTATACAGCCTATTATAATAGCGTGCGGAGCAAAAACCATAATTCAGTTTTTCATGAATAGCGAGACTCAGGGTCTGTAGATTGCTTAATCGAACATGTGTAGTAGTATAAGTATTTTTGGATGGAAAATGTGTAGCACAAATGTTGATGCGTACGAATTTTCGGAACGTACAAAAATTTATTGATCTTGTAATTTATTCAAATTCGCCAATTTAACAAAAAATGGTAAATGAATGCATTTCATTGACGTTCAGGACCGCTAACAGGGCACGAACAGAAAAAGGGGGAAAAATTAAGGGATCTATGCGCCTGTAATTTTGTGTGTCACGCTTAGACACCAAAGCGCCATAAGTAGATACGAAAGTACCACTTCAGCGGCATAAATAACGCTACCAATCTTAGTCAGATTTTCGTGACGTTTGACTTCCATGTGTGCGGAACGTAAAAGATCCTGTCGTACCGCACTATAATAACGTGGCCCCTGATGGCCTCGTCTTGAGTGATGTCATTACAGCTGGCAGGAACGGGCATCGGTATCGTCTGTCCAATCTGAAACAAGAAGTTACTTCTGGTTTGGATGTGAAATTTGACCCCGTACACAACATCACACTTACATACTCGTACACCTACATGCATAAAGAAATTTATAGTCGGAAAAGGAAGATAAACAGCGACCAGTACTCACTTTCCTGAGTTCTTGTTTGTACCAGCGTTCCCTGTGGCCAAAATCTGGATCAGACTCGTTGGCAGGATGGAAAATCTAGATGCCGTCCAGGTAACAAACAGTTCGTGCTTCAGAATCAGTGGGGTAGACTATCCACTGTCCTGTCACAGGACAGGCCATCCAGATCATGACTAGCGTCAAAGACGCCCACTGTCTGCACCTCACACTTAAAACCTCCTCAGGAATCAAGAGACAGGGACTGACGTGTCCCTCTGCGAACAGATTACATGCTTTCGCTTATTTGATTCGCCGCTCTGTTACCTCTGACAGCCGTAACAATTCTGTCTGTAGTTCGCTTAGACTCGAGCCAAGGAACCGTGTCCGATTCCCGGCATTGAATTTCCTTGGCCACGACGACATATCCAGAGCGATTTTTGAGCACTTTCTATACCATACCAAATGTGAAACTGGGAATTTTACCCCATTTAAAATGAAAATTATTAACAATTTATTGCTGAAGTCTACGTTAAGCGGAAATGTAATACCACATCCACAATAAATTTTCAAGGCCCGGTATCTGGCACAGCGGAATTTTTACCTGTAACACGTAATTTTTAAGCATTAGGGCGGACAAACCTTGTTGTGTGAACTTGTTTACTTTGGCGGCCTGAACATCTCATTTCTAGCATCCACCCACTCTCATTCCTGTCTGCATCGTAATAACGTCTCTTAGTGCAGCAATCACTAGATCTACATGCGTATCTACGATTATATCTTCATGCATTTCAACATTTGTTTCTGTCACCAGCTAAGCGGCTTGGAATTTCTCAGCTCTACCAATTGTCTTCTTGTTTCTTCATTGTAACTCGTGATTCATGTCGCACTTCCCCACGTTTAACCAACTACCGCTTAATTTTATAGAAGGTTAATATGGGGAATATATATGTATATATATATATATATATATATATATATGTGTGTGTGCGTGTGTCGCACGGCTTCTCTCTGGCCGAAACTACGGAACAGTTTCGGCAACCTAGTGTCGGTAAATAAGAGGCTTGTTCCAATAAGCAGCAAGACAAAGTTATTACGTTCCTACGATAGGTGAGTTTTATATCTTTTTCCTTGATAAAATATTACTTGAAGACAGGTATTTTAATCTTTTTATTACCTCCCCCCCCCCCCCCCCCCACCCCTCATACCGGCCTTCACAC
>Ga0131853_10003132_pt1 | contig 29667 bp, 15 predicted proteins | sample TergutLab28metaG_FD_92764 | JGI IMG/M metagenome (GOLD analysis project Ga0131853, IMG submission 92764) | Labiotermes labralis P1 segment gut microbial communities from Petit-Saut dam, French Guiana - Lab288 P1 (version 2) (version 2) | ecosystem: Host-associated > Arthropoda: Insects >... | reverse complement strand
TCGCCCGAAACATGTCGAGCTGATTGAAATTGTTAATAAAATTATCATTGTTGCAACTAGTCGGCTGTTTATTTTATTACATCAAAGATGCACGGTCACACAGACATTAAATTTATGTGATGGTGAGACTTTTAGGTAAGAAATGTACGTAGTCACATGCGGAATCACATTATTGAAAATAGATTTCGTAATCTGAACAACCAAATATGGACAAACATAAAAGATGTAAAACCAGACGGATTAGGTTAACGTTCAGGCAATACAGTATATTTGAGAGGTTTTTTCGGATTTCGGCTGTGTCTTCGTGTTTAATTATTGACGAATATCGTGATTTTTATCAGTCAATCCTGGCAAGTTTGGTACTCCATTAGACTACAACTTCTTCAATTAAAATTCTTGATAAATTCGTGAGTAATCAATTGGCAGGCTAACCCCAGCGACCGCGCGCGGTCTGAGTCGTGGGTCTGCGGCCGATCGCGTGCATATTTATTCACATATCAACAAAACACTTATAGGACTTAACGTGAAATTACATATATTAAAATATGGCATACAGTAATTGCATGGATTAACCGTTAGTTGATGATACCCGTTGTGCCGACATGAAGAACAGTAGTAATTTCGAAACAGCAAGACGTGTCGTTTAACTCCATCACCAGCCTAGCCTCGTGATGGGCTTATAAACCGAAACACTTAGATAGAAATACGTCGGTGATAAAATCAACGTACGAGATGTACCGCCTGTTTCAAATTTTCTGTTGTGGATTAATTTATGGATTACTTTAATCTTTTGAAGCATTCTTCTGATTCATTTAAGTTTATTACTACACAGGAAGTACATGAATTTAGCTTCCATTACAAACAACAGTTGATTAACCTTGTTTATACTGAGAATATTACAGAATACATGAACACTCACTAGGCAAAGTGTAGAGAGAGACTTCTAATGCTAAAAAGTGTGGTAGGTCAACACATGGTTTCCGTCGTGCTGTAAAGAATTAACTCGAATATTTCAAGGCTGTTTTTAAAATATACACTATATAAATACTCTTTGTGCTCTTGTTAAATATGATATTAACCACGGGGCTTATAACATAAATTCGTGAACATTTGTGAAAAATGCGCGCTTTATGACGGATAGGTCGGTCTGAATAAAGTCCTAAATTAATGCTTATATTGTTTTGATGTTTGTGATAGACTAACATACAAAGTTACTTGCTTCTTTAGCTCAGCTGCTTCGTTACTTAACTCTTGCTTTAAAGATTGCGTAAATGTAACCCGAAACTGAGTAGAGTAACAAAATATACATCAGTCACTTTCATATTTGATTTGTTCAAACAATATTTCCAAAATAAACCGTTTTATTTTGTCAGCTAATGGAGAACCAACATTTTGCTTGACGTTCTGTTTGTATAATATTTCAATGACCAAACATACTACACATTTCAAACCCCACAGTGTATCACAGGAGTGTCATTTAATTCTAAATACTTTAAATACAAACACCTAAATTTATTTTAAAACAGGTCAGTTTTATTTTTTAACGATTAGATGTGAATCAATTTAATTTATTCATCGCGTACCATTAGGCCCAAGCACCGTGGTATTAGTTTTTATAATCTGCACGGTGTTACGTGTTCAGTGGTTTCATTGCAGGAACATTAAATCTCGTAACGGGCTGCTGTCCTGAGTTGGCCCATTCCATTTCTGTCTTAATATGCATCACCCCATCTAACATACCACTTTTCCTGCTGCTTCACATATAGGTCTAGGATTTCTTTCCCTTTCTTGTTTTTATTTCTGTTCGTGACCATCATCACCAAAGTCGCCGCCCCCAACACCACCTCCACTACTACCACTGCGGCAATCATCACGACCATCATCGCCATTTTTATCGTCGTCATCATAATCATCACACTTATCTTATGGACGGTGACGAATACCAAAGACAAATAAAGTTAACACAAGAAAGCGTTATTGACACTGTAAGAAGATTCGTAGTTTCCACTGTTCACCAGTTGGACTACAATAATGCAAGCAAGAAGGTAAGATAGCAAGAGAATATTAAAGGGGAAAAATGGGAAGTAGATACAGCAGTTAATCAGGAATTGGCTTCAGCGACGTAGATGGGGGGGGGGGGGAGGTTGAAAGTAAAAAGAATTTTGACGCGACGACTTACAAAGTTATGAGTAAAATTTAAGTGGCTAAGCACAGTGCTGACAGTGGTTTTTTTTTAGCAACATCTGATTTCCATTGAGGATACAGAGCTTCTTAACCGTCTGTGTCGGAGTCAGATGATCAGAAAAAGAATCTGTTTGTTTAAGCTAAACCGTTTAACACATATTCAGAGGAAGGCATGCAAACTGTCTTGTAAAGCATCTAATCGTTATAAATAATGTGAACATTAAAGTAATCTAGCACCCTGCGTTACAGCTCGTAAAATTCGAAACGTGTTTTGAAAATTGGTCAAAGAACTCCGAAAACTAGTTAACAAAATATACTTAACGCTTACCATCCCGAAGTGTCTGAACTATATAAATAAAGGGAAGGATCACAACAGTCAAACACAACAGTATTTTATAAAGTTCTTAAAATATATTAGTTACAAATATGGGCTATATTTGTAACTAATATATTTTAAGAACTTTATAAAATACTGTTGTGTTTGACTGTTGTGATCCTTCCCTTTATTTATAACAAAATATACGGTTCCTGCTTCTTTTGCAGAGGCAGTGGATATGAGGAAAGAGAAAGTACAAACAACTCAAAATAAGCCAAAACTCAGCAGTTGCTCCAAACGCATTTTACGAAACAGCATCACAATTTTGTGTTGGGATCCGCATTCTTTCCTTGAAAGAATACGAGTCTGCGTTTCAGCAAATTTGGGACTGGTCACGTGGTACAGAACCGACTTCACAAGTGTTGACAAGTGTCTACTGTTTTTCGAGAGACTGATTTGCCGTAGATAAAAAAAAAAGACAGTGTGATGACACTCTACTGTCCTCGCTGCTCGGGACAGGAATTTTTCGCTCGATTGCCAAACGGCACTGAAGGCGTTGTAAGATGACTGATCGCCATCACCTATAGTGATTGGTTGATATGTTTCCCAACCGTGGTCAAGCTGCAGGACTAATTGAGCTGATTACAGATGACAATGAATACGACGCTATGTACACATGCGCAAAAAGTTCCTTCACATCGGCAAAATGTTCAATTGAAGCTCCTGAGATATCCTTGAAGTAGACTAAAATGCAGAAAAAGCTCAAGGGCAGGTGGTAGCGGGGAGGAAGATGTAACTGTAGGACATATGCCTTCAGAATATCCAAAATTGGACATGTTTAGTTATAAGTTTACCTACGTTCCTACATAAAAGTATTTTTCTTTGCTTCCTCTCTGTCCCTGAGTTCTTATACCACTACTTCCCGTAGGCTGCAGAAGAACCAATTTTAAAACTTCCGAGTCTTCTTCTTCTTGTATCTATAGATATATTTTATTCGTTTTCTTCCCGACACACCCTGTTTTTAAACTATAAGAGGATTATTCCCATTGGTCCATTTCGTTTCTTCACTCCCTTCTTCCTTCCCGCCCAGTGTGGTGGTTGTTATGTAATGGGGTGAACTCGGGGTGGCTGTTTACGACCCTCCGCGGAGCTATAATGGCGACCTAACCTTATCCAGCGGGGACCTGAACCTCCCCATATCCACTTAGACACAGAAAACCAACCTAACCTGTACTATGTTTCACCGTCGCTCCTTTTACATGAAACGGATAAACCCGATTAAACGAAATTCGATTATTCATAAACGTGTAGTTCGAGAGGGAATTTTTTCAGTGTACCCAGTACAATTGGCTACCTCCTGGAACCACACAGGGCTAAATATTTCCACTCCAGTAGACACAATGAAACACTGTGTTAGTGAGGAAAGAGAATGGAGTTTTTGTTTATTTTTATTTGTGGCTTTTTACACCAATACACATGTTCTTCCGCATAAGATAGAATTTCCAGATAAAACGTTCTATACAGTATTTAGCCCTGCAGTCCTGTTTTGAGGTAGGCTGACCGAAAGGAATAAGTGAAATGACGTTACTAAAGATTTTCTTTCGCTTTCATTATGTGAACCGTTTGCTAGCTCGTGTCGATAAAGAAGCTACGAAACGTTGTACTCGTTGCTTTGGCTGGGTAAAAAAGTGTCTGTTGCTTTGTGAGAAAAAAATTACGGCTGCTCGACAAGAAAGAACTTAAGAAAATATTTGGAACAAAAAAGGATAAACTTAGTGAATGAATTATGGTATAATGAGCAATATCGTGGTTTACCTTGGTCACCCTGTTTTATTAAAGGTAAAGTGCACCCTTGTACAGGCACTGAGGCTCTGTACAAGCCGTACGGCCCATAGGGGGAGGTAAAATTGTACTCTTTCTTGACAACGGCACTAGAAGATGTGAGGGGTCAGTATCACGCCCCGGCCCCTCTTTACCCCCGGGAAAGACCCGGTACCCATTTTACAGGAGGCTGGGTGGGCCCCAGGGTCGGTCTGGACAGGTGCGGAAAATCTCGCCCCCACCGGGATTCGATCCCCGGACCGTCCAGCCTGTAGCCAGTCGTTATACCGACTCAGCTACACGGCCCACCGCCCTGATTTATTAAAGGTAATGGTAAAGCAATCCCATTACAGGCCTGGACAGGCCCAGAGGGTTCCAGGAGGTTGAGGCTCCCAGATTTCATGACAATCGGCACGTGAAGGTGGTAAGGTTGTCAGTCCTACGTACCGGCCGCCTTTACCCCCAGGAAATATACCTAGTACTTATTTGTGTTAGACGCTGAGCCATCCCCAGGGCCATAGTGCGACCGGAAATATGTCAAAGAAAAATTCCAATGACACCATCGGGAAGCGAACCCGCGACCTTCCGGTTTGTAGCGCAGTGCCTCAACCAAACGTGCCACCGCGTGCCCCGCCCTGTTTTATCGGGCCATTTAAATTAAGTAATTGGCGATGTGCCGGACAATTAGAAGAAATTAATATTGAACTTTGCTGGGAATAACTTCGAAAATGGTTAATTGGAGGGCCGAAAATGTGTACAAAAACGTTCTTATTTATTTATTTATTTACTTGTTATATTACTTTTACGACTCTTTCAGAGAATACTTAACTACATATCTTCGAAAGACGACTGGTGAAAAAATGATTAGTGACTGATCAATGTCGTAAAATTAACCTGAATTGACATAATTTGATTTAGAGCTATTATCCTGAGTTCATCTACAAAGACAGACGAGCACCAGAAAAATATATCAACGTAACGCGTCTCGGGACCGATATTTGAACCCAGGACGCCACAATAAAAAGAACAGAAATGTCCTGTTTTGGAGCCTTTCGACTTAACATACCGCCACAACTTGCGGTGAAAAACAGTTGTGTTAGGTCTGGGTTGCCGTTTTGATACATGATATGTTCGTTGCGGTGTCATCGTTAGGAAACCGCTGATTACTTAGTTGATGCATAAAGAGAATCTTTTGTTATTTATAAGTTTTGACAATACGCGACACAACGGCAGTAAGTCGACTGTGATTCTCTCGCAGTAACGCGTTCTTATTTTGGCAGCACAGAATTTCCGTGCGAAGCCATAATCCGATCTCCTTCAAAGGACGGAGGCCAACGCATCTCTACTTAAAGACACGTTATTTTTTGGAACGTTCGAATTGTTTCGATCCATAACTTAGAGAGATCTCACATGCATATAGAAACGGAATCTGTTATTAACATTTCAGTTGTAATTCAAAATTGGATAGAATGAATGTTATATGCGAATCTACGAGTATATAGAAGGAAAACTGGTTTTTATTCATGGGTTTGGTGCCTTGTGGATAGAAAGTGGAAGAGGGTCTAATTTGTAAGAAAGAGCGCAAATGTGGCTTGTCGTATTGTTGAGAGGAAAGGGAGAACGGAAGCAGGTCTTTCCAGCAAGAGGAATACGGGAATTATACTGTACTTACAGCAGCAGGTTAGTGCAAGTAGGAAGCGCCAAGGTAATGCAGATATTGGAAAGATGTCTGAAGAAAACCGTACGAAATATTTGTGAATTTGTAAATGCCGAGTATTCAGCTTGATGTTCAAATCCAGAATAAGAAGTCATTACCGTGTTTGAACACATTTACTTCCACCAAAATATGTAATGAAATTTAACAAGTGTGCTTCTTCCACAAGAACTATCACTGCATGATCATTATTTATACTGTGATTCAACCAGAATGAACGTCAAATTAGTAAATAAAACATATTCCAGTAACAATTTCGAAACACATATGTTTATGTTCTAATTGTGTTAACAAATTTTACGTTAATGTAGGTTTAAACATAATCTAAATAATTATCAAGTCTGTAATCTGAATACGGGGAGGGATCCTGTTGCCGAAATATGGTGTAAGAATACGTAATAAGAACCAAAAAAGTACACATTTTTGTCCATTAACGTTTTTACTTTAAGAGCAGATGAAGGTCAGGAAATGCTTGCTATCATTCGGTTCATAATCTTTTGTCTTCCAGGTTGCTAACCAAAAATTTAAAGATATAGAAATATAATTTTGCCTGTTTTTTATATGGGTGTAAAACTTGGTCGTTGACATTGCGGGTGGAAAGGAAGCCGAGGGTGTTTGAGAACATGGTGTTGAGGAGAATATATGGAACTAGGAGGGACTAGGTGACGGGGGAATGGAGGAGATTGCATGACGAGGAGCTAAATGATTTGTACTCCGTACCCAATATTGTGCGGGTGATAAAATCGAGAAGAATGAGATGGGCTGGGCATGTGGCGCGTATGGATGAGGAAACAGGGGTGTATAGGGTCTTGGTGGGGAAACCGGAGGGAAAGAGACTATTGGGGAGACCTAGGTGTAGATGGGTGGATAATATTAGGATGGATCTCCAGGAGGTGGGATGTGGATATAGGGACTGGATTGGGCTGGCCCAGGATAGGGACGGGTGGCGGACGCTTGTGAGTGCGGTAATGAACCTTCGGGTTCCGTAAAATGCGGGGAATTTCTTGACTAGGTGCAAACCAGTTAGCTTCTCAAGAAGGACTCTGCACCATGGAATAAGTGAGTAAGTAAGTAAGTAACGTTTTAATTTAATATACTATACACTACAATTAAATTAAATTAAAACATTAATGTAAAAAGTGTGCATTTTGTCGGTTCTTATTACACAAGTATATTACAATGCACGGTTCAAAAACGTAAATGGTGTATTAAATTTCAGTGCGTACGCTGGGAAAAGTCCAAAATCTGAGTCCAAATATACACCATCGTCAGAACGCTATAGAAGAATAGTTATAAGACGATAGCCTGCCGGTTGTGATGGTGGCGCTAGTGAGTGTTGGTGTCAGATACACTGGCGTAAGTCGTAGTCGTAAATATTGTAGCAGTACTAATTGGTCTTATCTTAGTAATTAACCAACTTGATGCACAAATTATTGTTTTATAATAAGTTTATTATATGCTTCTACATGTTTCCAGCACATTGTGCTCGAAACATGTAGAGGAATATAATAAACTTATTATAAAACAATAATTTGTGCATCAAGTTGGTTAATTACTAAGATTACACTGAGATGCACGGTCAGCAAAATATTAAAAAAAGTACTAGTTGGTGTTTGTGCTGTCGTTAGTGCTGGTGGTGCCACATAGTGTCAGCGCTGGTGCTGATGTCAAAAGTGCTTCCAGAATTCGTGGTCATAAATCCTACTAGCAGTACTAGTCGGTGTTGGTGCTATCATTAGTGCTAGCGATGTTACATGGTGTTAGTGCTGGTGCTGGCGTCAGAAGTGCTGCCAGAATTCGTGGCCATTCATACTACTGGCAGAACTAGTTGATTTTGGTGTTGGTGTTGGTACTGACAAAGGAAGTCGTTTTCACTACTATTGGTTCTAGTTTAAGGTATTTGTAATGTGTCTAGCAGGTGGTGGGAATGCAAATGGCTAGTTGAAATAATATTTCAAATGAATGTGCGTTGCTTCACAATTACTAGCATTTTTTTCCTTTTGTGTCTTACGTCACTAAACCATGTTGGCTATTATAAACACCTCCGCAGTTCCCTTCTCGTTTTCAGACTACAATTTTGTTCGCAATTGTCATAGCCAAATATACGTACTACATACCTCACACATATTACGCTATTTCAGAGTTATTATAACAGTGGTATAGACGGGATATTAATAATTGAGGCAAGCATTAGGATCCAAACAGTGAACTATTCAGAGGACCTCACGCAAATCTCCTGGGTAAATTCGGCTGATACCGTCCCGTACTGTATTTCTCAATAAGGTGCTAATTATCCGACCAAACGCAACATATAGATCCAGTACAATAAGTTCTATACGTTGTGTTTGGTTGGATAATTAGTACCTTCTCGTAAGTAAGTCGTCTACGAACGTAGAAAGTTCTGGAACGGAGTAGCTACTAATTGGTGTAATATTAGGTCTCTAAATTACCGGATTAATAAGAGGGCCCACTACGCAGAAAGTTTGTTATAATGCAAGGTACGAGCCCGCAGTATACTTGTACAATATATTACGATATAATAAAATGCATTAGTATTTATAACTTCTGTCTTGTCCGAAGTACAGCATCGTAGACGTATAAAACCATTTCCGGTTGTTCAATTTAAGAAGAGTCGTTTTGGTAAGTGAAATCCTTTCATTATCGACTCACTTTCAGAACATTGTGCTAGAAAATTAGACGCATCAGAAAACACAAATAGATTAAATGCACAATCATATAGACAAAAAAGACACAATGCTTATATGTTGTAATCATTAATCTATGCAAAGACTCTGACACATTCTCACAGCCACGCTTCTCATGATTTATTAACCTCGTATATAAATCGGTTTCGTAGCTTAAAGTGTATTTAATGCAAGTCATAAGATGGTGATATTTGTCAAGATGGTCATTTGAAAACTGTACAAGAAATAACCATCGACGACCTTTACCAAGGGAGGCCACAGTAACAATATCTTATTTTAATTAACGTTCTGTTAAGTTATTTCAGGCTTGCACCACAAACTAAATGAGATCTGCGCTTTTTTTATATTTGTTGGACCGTGCATAATTGTGATAACTGAAGAATAAAAACCAGCTAGATGCCACTAATTATATTATTGTACTTCTTATAGGCTCAACATGTTTCGGGCACTACTATGCCCATCATCAGGAGCTCGCGTCTGTAATGTTGATTACCACACTGGTCGTTTCGTTCTTGGTTTGCTGTATGTTGGAGTTTAGGTGCGGTTAGGCTGGAGTAGTGTCCGGGCTACAGGCTGCAGCCTCGACACTACATGTTGAGCCCATAAGAAGTACAATAAATTAATAAGTGACATCTAGTTGGTTCTTATTCTTCAGAGATCTGCGCGGTTTTGGAAAATTACCCAACGTAGAGTGGAGATTCCTAACCGATGTTTCGGGGCAACCTATCGGTACCATCTTCAAGGGTCAAATTGTCTCGAAACGTCGGTAAAGAATTACCTCTATCTACTGTGTAACTTTCCAGAAGAGCGCAGATCTTAAAGTTCAATTTGATTTGTCAATTATTTAACCATTGGCTGTTATAAGTTCTTTTTAGTAGTTTTATGCATTTAAAACAACGGTTCCTATCCTCTTCTTTCGCATCTGCAACAAAATTTCGCGGGCCCCCACATGCTAAATGTGTGCTTCTATGGGACTCCTTTGATTGATGGAAGACGTAATGGTAGAATCTGTTACGAAATCTGTACCTTTGTAAATGAATGAGCGTTTTATACATCGAAACAACGAACACAAACGTTTGAGAATTAGTTGTATGTGTGTGCGAGAGATGCAGCGTTTAGTTAGGGATTAAGCTGTTGGCCCCGTTCCAACAATTAAAGCTGCTACTTCCACGCTTTCGGTATCTTCTGTACCTACTTCATTTCTGGTTTATTGCCAGTAAAGAATTTGTCTATTCAGAGACTAGGTCAAGGGCTGAAAAATCAAGGATTAGTGGTTCGATCCCCTATAGGGCCATATGAGATCTCTCCTTTCCAAAGAATCCAGATCGACTGATATTCCGCAGTATCAGGGTTTTTTAATGGGGGTTAAAATGATCGTTGTGAGCTGATTTCTCGCCTACATCAAAAGTCGAGGTTAAGAATGTTTGGAATTCTAATTCCACTCTTCCAGATTTCTGTACTCCATGTAAAGGGACAAATTTACTTTCTAAAAGTCGGCTGAAGTGACCTTTCCAACCTCAGGATTACAAGAGACATTGAGCAATAGTACTATCTGGGAGTGTCTGTACTTGGAAAAGTCTGACAGTGTTCACTTGTTGTTGCGTAGTTCATATTATTAAATAAGTTGTAAATTTCCCTTCTGTCGTCGCACTTTCTCATTTAAAACAGCCGTCGTCGCAAAAGTGTGAAGCGTTGCACAGTGATGTCCTTCATTAGGACGCAGAACGCACCCTCTCCGCTTCTAATTACTCCGTGTTCGCCCAGCACGTACTGGCTGTCATCAGCTGCATCCAGTATCTTGAGGCAAATCTCTGTATTTATTTTCCCCGCTTTATTTGGTTTCCATCCAATTCTCCGCTTTGCCCCATGTGATTCAGTAATGAATCCTTCCTCTAGTTTCTCTTCGGGCGACGTGACTCACTAGGGGTCCGTATTTACCGACACTGCGCGGTTCTGTTAATTCTTCTGTCCGATTAAGTATCCAGCACTAATACGACAGTGTTGTCGCTGCTGACGATATCATTCAATTCCTTCATTCATTCAATCCGTATTCTTTCACGCGTCAGGTCCGTTGCTTCTTCCATAGCTAGTTCTCCACAGTGGACTATCTAGTGCTTCCTCTTTCAGTTTCCAGTATCCTCACGTTTCCTTGCGGTCATTCAGTAGCCGCTTACGTTTTCTCCCTCGTCTTCTCGTCACGCCTATTCTTGCTCGAATTTTATTTATCTTATTCCAGTAATTTCATTACAGTCTTCAGGCGGTTGAGAACGTTTTTGTTTCGATATTACTTGAATTTTAGGGCAAAATGATGTGGCTAAGAAAGGGACAAGTTGAACGTCAAATTGCCCCATAACATGAGTACCTGTGAGGGGACCGAAAGTCTATAATACCTGATTCTTAACCTTGCTTGGATTCCAGTCGGTAGTGAGCTTTATACACCGGCCGCTCTACTCCCACTTTGGACTCAATACGAAGACAAGAATTCTGACCTGTGCCAGTTTCATAATTATGGTGATCTTGTTGGGAAGACCTTATGGATTTGTAACATAGCACGTGTGGTAGAAATAAGAAGTACAGGGTGGCGCGGAGCCGACTGACACATTTCAAATGGTCATAGATAATATATGGAAACAGGGAAAAATAAGCGAAACCGTCTATAAATACGTCGAAGTATGCTATTTATTACTCACAGATTACAAGCTTATTTTCTGAACATCAGGTAGATGACCTCCGTTTACATCAATGCATTATTGCAAGCGTGTCTGGAAGTTGCCGTACACGCGCCTCCGTAGGTCCTCATCAATAGCCACAACTTCGTCAACAATGGCTTGTTTGAGTTCTTGAATAGTCATGATACGTCTCCGGAACACACGGTCTTTCAGGAACACCCACAGGAAAGAAATCTGTTACAGTAAGGTCGAGCGACCGAGCAGGCCAAGCGATGTCGCCGAAACTACGAACACAGGTAACACGTTGTTGCACGTTCCAACGCTCCATTGCTACTGACCATATGAAATGGCGTCCTCTTCTCCTCCGTTCCCTTTCCCCCCAACTACGACAAGCTATCGCGCCGGCGCAATATTCAAATTTGAAATGTGTCAGTCGGCTCCGCGACACCCTGTACATAGAGAATTTCTGTCGGAAAACCTGAAAACAAGAAACTTGGAAGATGTGAACGTTGATAACATTAGAATGGATCGCAAAGAGCGCGAAACAGAATTGAGCTGGCTGAAAACAGAGTAAAGATGGTATTATATGAACAAGTCGAAATGTCTTGAATAACTGAGACACTTTCAGCTTCTCAGTAGGATTCTCTCCGTGAAGTTAACTTTGATTCCAGCCATGCGAGTATAGGACTGACACGACCCTGGTATTAACAGCGAAATATCCTGTCAAACTCACATGATTAATTCCAATAAAAGTTGTCTGTATTTATGAAACAATTCCTCCTCTCACGCTAGTTCACAGCGATTGTCATGGAAGGTACTCAACATTCGTACCTGACACACTGTCATATCAGTTATCTCTTGCAGGAAGAGAAACGTGTAATGTTGCTGACAACAGCCAGTGGTCAATACTGTGCGCAGCTAACGTCACTATCAGAAGACGTACGAAATACAGTGTAGGTTGGTGCATTGATGGTCTGCCTAAAAATCCCATTTGTAAATATCCATTTACATTTCACTTTGTTTTAGTTCTTGTTAGATCACCCATCTTTGTTGTTTTGGTTCGAATACTGTTCTTAGAACAATTACGATTTCATATAATGAAGTTATGCGATTTAACGCTTTGTAAACTAGCCGATTTTCACTGACGACCTGGATGACCTTAATGTCCACAGTTGTATGGTATTGGCGTGCAGTTGCAAGGTAGCAGAATCCTGAACGAAAAGATCGGACGATTTCATGAACCAAGTATATTAGAAGGACTGTATGTAATTTTCAAAGTATTTCTCACTGAAACTATGGTATTTTCCGTCGAATTTGTCCTCGCCAAATAAATTCGTAAGGGAATATTTATATATTGTCAGAATACGACCAACAAGATGCAGCTTTTCTCCATTTATTGATTTCCGTAAGAAGCTCTGCATGTTTCAGACGGTTTTTCCGTCCGTCATCAGGAGCTCAAAACTGCACATACAGCGTCAGGAATTTGTCATACCGTTACTGCTACCTGCTGCAAGCCTGCAGGCTAGCAGCAGGTAGCAGCAATGGTCTGAAAAATGCCTGTCGCTGTATGTGCAGTTTTAAACTCCTGATGATGGACGGAAAAACCGTCTGAAACATATAGAGCGTCTAACAGAAATAAATGGAGAAACGTTGCATCTTGTTGGTCTTACTCTGAGAATATATTGGTGATGCACGGATATATTAATGTCAAATTTAAAAGGGAATATTTGTGTATTACGAAGTGCCGTGCACGGTTCTAAGCACGTGGGAAAACAATAGCGGTTTGACATCCTACTGTACTTGTCTCCAGTATACGCTTATGGTGTGCGGTGTAGCTGAATTTATGAGCCTTTACATTCCATTCTAACAATTCACGCAGCTTTGTGGTTCGAATTGTTTTCACGGAATTCAAGATAATACCAAAGTGAGTTCACTGTGAAAAGCGATTTCACTTTGATTTGTTGTGGATCTCCCAGCTAATTAATTGACAGACAAGCTCTTTGTGACGGTGGAATACCCGTGTTCTTTGTGTAACAATGAGACTTACCCGAAGTAAAGACTTTGTGAATCTGTGTCAAAAGATCGATTAATTGAAGGTATTTTACAAGTTTCGGTAAAATGCAATCAAACACAACTTCTAATATTTGTATTGCTGCATAGCTTGTATTAACGACATGTTTCGGCCTCTATATCGACCATCATCTGGTTGTACACTTTCTTATTATAAAGCAAACTGTACAATGTACAGTGATTTTGTTTTTGTCAACGAGATGTCGTGCACATCTATAAAATTTTGCATTTAAAATAATTGAGCAAAGGAGAAAATATAGTAAAATGGATAAAAGGGCAAAGGATAAGCTGGTTAGGTCACGTAGAGAGAATGGAGGAGGATAGGGTGCCCAAAAGATCTTCTCTGTAGAACTGGAAGAGACGAGAAGAAGCGGAAGACCCAGGAAAAGATGGAAAGAGGAAGTAGAAAAAGATCTTCAAGTGCTGGGAGTGAGAAGATGGAGAGAGTTGGTGGCAGATAGAAAAAAAATGGAAGGGCATTGTTCGACAGGCTAAAGCCCACAGTGGGCTGTAGTGCCAATGGAAGAAGAAGGAGAAGAAGAAGAAGAAGAAAAAGAAAAAGAAGAAGTGGAATTAAATACAAATTTTATAGATTTGTACGAGATCTCGTTGGCAAAAACAAAAACATTGTATATTGCATAGTTTGCTTTATAACAAGGATGTGTACAACCTCATAATGGCCGATTTAGAGACCAAAATATGTCGTTGTTACAACAAGCTATTTAGCAATACAAATATTAGAAGCTGTGTTGCCTGCATTTTACCGATAATTATGATCCTATCAACACAAAGGGGATGTCTCACCTGAAAGTTCGAAGATATTTGAAATTATGAACTCTCAGCAAGCTTATCGTTTTCTAAGTAGTTGCATATTTACATGGACAAGACTGCGGAATGAAAAATTATATATATTATTGGGAATAAATTACTATTGTTTCATTTATTCAGTAACTTTTTTTTGCAACAGATGAAAATGGAAATAGTAAGTTGTTTCTGAATTGTAGCTGTATTATTCAGTCCCATTAAGATTTTAATTGCTTTTCGCTGGACGTGCCACTAAACGTAAAACCAGTAAGAGTTGCATATTTGACGGTAGATATCTGACTGCCAGAGAATGGTGAAATTTGATGATATATTGATTATATTCACTATTTAAAAAGTGACGGCTATTTAAATTTCATGTAGAATTCAGTTCCTAATTCCCAGAAAACGCGGTCCATTTTTATTATAAACAGACAGGCAGTGAAATTATGACATAACATTGAGGCGCTTTCGTGTAGGTATTGTTGCGGCGGAAAAGCTATAAGTATTACATATTCTGAGTGTGTGTTTGGAGCCGTAGGTATTCAGCATGCAATGCGCCATATTGTCATTTGTGGCCTGTCCGGCTCCACGGTATTTTTCCACCTTGTCTCATAAACGGCAAGATTTTCGAAAAAGAATTACTGAGCATAAAATGTGTGTGTGTGTTGTTTTTTTTTTTTACTTTCTGTACAACTTCTGCCTTAAACATTTGTCATTTTGAGAATAATTGAGCTAGATATGATAAAAAAAATGTACAGTGGTGTGCATGTAAAGTATCCGCTATTCTTTCGTATTTTAAAGAAAGTTATTTTCTCGATAGATTTACGACAAACACTCAAATACCAAATTTCATGAAAATCTGTCCACAGGGAGCCGCGTTCCATGCGAACAGACGGACAGACAGACAGACAGACGTGACGAAGCTAACTGTCGCTTTTATTGTAGTTTGGCGAACACGCCTGAAAACTGGTCGGTTAGTTTCACACACGTGTCGAGACACAGTCCTAATTCATTGCGAGAATCGTACGAAGAACACAGTGGCACTGTGGCAAAACCCGCTTATAAGGTCACTACAGGCAAGAAGTAATCCATTCCTGAAAATCCGACGTTCTGCACGAAGACGTTACCCGGGAGCCTATTTCACATTATTTTATATGGGAAACGTTATAATGCGTTCCGACGGCAGACCAAACCGCCCAGTTAGTTTGTTAAAACGTAACTAAGAACAGTGAAAAGCCTTTACATAAGTGACACTATCATGTTAGGATGTAAAATGCTTGATACATCGTTTTCTCATAAGCAGGCTATTAGTATGTTTGTTAACAAACGGTTGCTTTGTATGCAGTACCATGTACAGTTTGCGTGCACGTTTTGTTAAATATGTGTTCAGCTTTTAGAACTTCAATAACAATTTTTCCGACATAAACATCTAGGCCGAGAAAAGTCGTATTGAGAGACGCGTACGTTCTGTGTAGTTCAGATAATAAAAACCAAGAAGCGTTCTCCTGGGAAACGCTAAGCGAGGAGACGTTCTGGGGAGGGGGGGGAAGGGGGTATGCCTGTATTTTACTGTGGCGTCTTGAATTTGCGGCGTAATTCATTATCATGGCTGCTCTCAGGTGTTATTCAATTGCCTCGACGACTTTCACATTTAAATATCACATCAGACGAAATGGAAGGGACAGTTAACAGGTATGGAAGAAAAACGATATGCATATAGGATTGGGGTCGGAGTGTATGAAGGGAAAAGACCACTTGAGAAACCTAGACGTTGATGGTAGAATGCACGAGGGTTGTTTGTACCCGTGCATCTTCCTCATGAAATAACTTGAAATGTCAACTTGATGCAACAAGGTAATTTTATTGGTGTATTCTTAGCTCGACATCCAAAAACCCGGTGCAGAAAACCATATGCTGCAACTTAACATCTAGTGCTCCTGATGATGGGCGTATGTACCCGAAACATGTCGAGCTAAGAATACATTAATAAAATTATCTTGTTGCAACAAGTTGGCATTTCAAGTTGTTTCATTTCGGTAGAACGCATCTTTCGAAAGCTGATGAGGGTGTGGCCTAGAATGATTGGCTTATGATAGGATTCAGAAAAGGGCTTCCGTGAACAGGGTAATGAATGTTCAAGACACTATAGCCTACTGAAATACTATGCCGTTGCTTTATATATCACCAGGTTTAACATTTGAGAATTCTACGTTCGATCTCAGCTGGTGCCATTGGAATTTTTCATTGACATAAAATCCTTCCGATCGCACTATGGCCCTGGGGTCGACTCAGCCTCTAACACAATTGAGTACCAGAAGCATTTCCTGAGGGTAAAGTCGTCCGGTGCGTAAGGCTGACAAACGTACCACCATCTTGCGCCGTTGTCATGAAATCTGGGAAAATTAACTTCCTGGAATCCTCTGGGCCATTTCAGGCATGTAACGGGACTGCTTTACCTTTACCTTTTCGTTCTGTCTGGAGAATGTATACCGAATTTTGTTTTGCGTTTACGGGCATTTCATAACATACAGCAGCCCTCCCATATACAACATAAACCGACTGGTTTTTTTTTAACCGTGAAGGAGAATGTTTACTGCGTGGTACGAAATGAATATTTAACTAAAACCGGTTACGTGTAGCCTTAAAAGGGTTACGTGTAAGTTCTGGATATAGCAAGTTGATTATTTGACCATCGTAACTACTGCTAGGCCTGAAAAGTGTTGTAGCTCCACACTGTTGGCTGGAATTAGTGCAAAGTAACAAGCCGTAGTATACGATGAACCATCTGTTCGTTGATGCAGCAGTTCTTTGTCACTCGCGTATTCACTAATGTGTTTAGGCATGATATTGTTAGAGTTGTCAGAAATTCGTAACAAACCCCGATTAGATTAAAAAAAAAAAGCTTGTTGACTAATTGGTGCCAGGTGGTGGCTTGTTTCGAACACACGTGTGTCACATTTCAAAATTTGATTTTATTTTGAAAGCAGTATGCAAATTTTACTTGAATGCTATTCTTGTGTGAATTTTTGAGAGTAAATTTGTTTCTCACACCTTGTTAAATAAAATGATCGTGGCTTTGTAACGAGATTTGGAATTAGTCTAGTTCGTAGTTATCGTATTACTATCGCTGGCCATTGTGTGGTTAAAACAGACTGTATTTACAGAAGACATTTTTAAATACAACGTAATTACAGAGCACGGTTCCTGTTTGCTACGGGGGCTGAAACGTAATAAATAATAATCACACACACAGGGTGGAGGGAGAGGTAGGGGCGGAGGAGAGCAAAACAGCGCTACGTACGTGTGCATTAATATTAACGAATATTGGATCCACTGTTATGAAGGGGTCTTTTTCATATTCAGCTCGTAAAATTTAACGATTATATACCAAATGTGAAAAACATAATATTTTCAGCAACTGTTTTTCTTTATAGTAACCAAGTTTAATTAATTTTGTGTATTACTTAAAGAAATAATGTCGTTCAGTATATATACTTGGTTGCGTAAAAATTTTGCATTGATTTCTGACAAGACTTTTAGTCCCACATCTTCTCCACCTTCAGTAATATTGTCACCAATTATTTCGGGTTCAGGATATACAGCTTGTTTGCGTCGGACGATTAATGTCTTTTTGGGTGTGACTCCATGTTTTGTGTTAGGTATGCCTGCTTGAAAATGATTCGGGATATATTCTGCATTCGTCTTAATGGTAGAATGTGGATGAAGCAGGTACCTCTGAATTTCTGGTACATATCAAACTACCCGGCGTCACTTCCTAGAAGACGCTAGTATTTACAGCCACAGTAATGATAACCTCAAGTGTCACATTATGTGCATTTTTACATCAAATGTCACATACTACGTGTATTTGGACCGAAGAAGTATGATGTACGTATGTATTACTGGCAGTTTCTTCGTAAATCAGACGCCTTGTGTTTTCATACAGAACAGATGCGGATCTTGCATTTAAATAAAATTCGCCACTGAAGTTATAAATTTCATGTTGAAAAGTATGAATGATTAAAATTTCAAACGGCAATTTGCAATAAATGTATTGCATAAAATAAGTTCGTAATTTCACATTGTGTAGGGCCAACGGTGAGCTGGGCGTGTCACGAGGATGTAGGAGACAATAAATGTGTGAGAATTTCGGTGTGCAGACCTCTTAGAAAACGTCGACTTGGGATACTATTAAGAATATGAGAGAATTTTAAGGTTATTTCGGGGTTGGTTCGTTGTCCCGTATTAGGACTGTTGAAGTAAGCAGTCTTGTGTTTCTGCCCAACGGCACGCTTTGGGATTAGAGGTGTTTCATCTTGAAGCTATGTAACCACAGTCAATCGAAATTCGTTGTTTAATAAAGGAATTAAATGATCTCAACCGCTGCTGCTTTGTTAATTTGAGGCTCAGCACTGCGCCAGTTATCTGACAATTCTCGTGCAAACACTGCGTCACTCAGGTGAACTGAGACTATAATGAACACAGACTATTGAATCAGCCATTCACGGTAACGCACTTGCAGGGTCACTGCTATTTCGGCGCCACGCAAAATATTTCAGTGGGTCATGTTTTAGCTAAAGATCGACATTATTCAGGTCTGTCTCTAGAAATCTGATTATATTTTGATGAGTTTGTTAGGCATGTTCGCAAAAGTCGCCTGTCCGCAGAGAACAATTCTGTTCGCAGTTGACCGTTTCTTGAGATTTCGTGTTAGGGAAATTTATTAAAATCTGTTGATAAAAGTGAAGTATGGATAAAATCAGACAAACAAGCCAGGAACTGTGCATGAATATCTAAATATGAGTACCTGCTAAATTCAGCGTCAAGAGAGACACGTTTCAGGTAATTGTAGATAAAATGAAGTCCCTGCAGTGATCAGAGTGCCATGTACGTGGATGTCGAGAAGTCGATTCCTTGCTTCTTTTGCAGACCACCTTTGTGAAGTCAGGTCAGCCCGGACCACCACCGGTATGTCAAACTGTGCACAGAAATCGCTTCCGAAATTAATACAAGCCTTAAATTATTTTAATGGGGTCAAGAGCAAAGGACTTGGCCGCCGGTTGCTGAGATCACGGATTCGAATCCTGCTTCGGACCTTCTAGACACTGACTCAGCTGAACGATATTCTTGAAAAATCGTCACTATGCCCACCCTCGTATTCTGCTAGGCTACCTTCCCGGCTCCCAGCGATTACTAAGCTCCGTTTTGCTGGTACCCTAAATCTGCGGGAAAGAAAATTTGCTGCTCTGAACACTGCTTTTATGCTTTCAAGGTAGAGGAGGCATGTTTCTCCCCAACATTTGTAAATGTATGCCAGACTACACTGCCTTACGGCCTGACAGAAATAGTCTCTGTTTTGGGTGTACACAATGCCGTTGTGATATCAGAACTAAACAGTCAGCAGAATATTTCTCTCTGTTGGCTATTTTTTCCCTCTTCGACAAGAAACCAATTTTGTCCCACGCATACTTTGGTATACGCTCGCAGCTAGGGAAACGTTGAATAAGGGCCACAATAAAAAATTCATTTAGCGTCAAGTGTCTGTGTGTTTGACATGAGGATGCACGTGTGTGGTGGGGCCCGCTGGGGTTTGACGCGGCAGTACGAGGCGGCATACTGCAAAGAGAGCGTCATGACGCCCAACACGAAGCGACGTCTGTCGTGCAGACCGTCTTCCAGTAATCAGCCATCTACCGTTTGGATACGATCTGACTTAGCTTAGTCATGTTTGTGCGTCTTATTTTCATCTGCCTCCATGTACGCTTCAGCCATACTTTCTCTCTTTGTTTTGTCTTTGTAGTTGATATTATTATTATTATATTATTGCTGCAGCAGTTTCGAAGTTCGTGAATCTCCCTCTTCGGGATTTCGACCTTTCATGACTGGTTCTGACGAATCGTGATGAGACGACGTGACTACCGATAATCTTCCATCACTTTCCTGGTACTGGGCAGATAACACTTAGCAGAGTTAAGTGTTGTACTTCATTAAGTAATGGTGATTGCCTTCGGTGTACAGGCAGTGTCTTACGGTGCTATAAAAGTAAACTTCCATTCTTTTCGTGCTTTGTGAGATTGATCTACATTTTTATGACTGATATTTAATCAGCTTTTGTATAAAATATGTTCGTTTCATATTGGAGATGTATCCCGATGTTCTTGGCAGCTGTATCGGTCCCAATTAATCTCGAACATCGAGATAATGCCGCAAATCATTTATGTAGTGACACCTTCAGTAGGTCGGAATATATAATGTTAATGTTGGGATGATGCTTAAATGATGAGTTGGAAAGGTTATGGTCTAATCTGATGTACTGCTCCGAAATTTGCTTGACAGTCTACTGAAGACCAATATATGAGGATCACAAGGTAGCATAGTCGTAGTCCCGAACACAAATCACAAGTTTTAACGCTAGAGCAGACTTTTTTGGTTTAATTGTGTGTAGAGAGATCCTGCATTTTCACGATTTCCTGTTGTGTAGACATTCATGTACCGTCGAACTGCTGTTTTTCACAGCTTTCTGAGCTGAATGTAATATTGTCTTACAGCTCCAAATATATGATGCTGCAGTGCAGACTGTTTGTCAGGATTCCAGTTGAATAAAGCATTATTGTAACAGGACACACGCCTGCGCTTTATGCTACGGCGCGTTATAGTCATCGTTATAATAACCGTCAGTATTAAAATTTTACATTTTTTATCAGGCGCATTCGCAGATTGTGAAAAGTGACTATTAGCGTCATGTCTGTCCGTCGGTCTGTCCGCATGGAACAAATCAGCTCCAACTGGACGGATTTTCATGAAATTTGATATTTGAACATTTTTCGATAATCTGTCGGGAAAATTCAAGTTTCATTAAAATCTGACATTAATACCAGGTACTTTACATAGAGACCAATATACATTCTTTATAATATCAAGCTCAGATCTTCTTAAAATGAGAATTGTTTCAAACGAAAATTGTAGAGAAAATCAAAACACACGTTTTGTGTGCGGTAACTTGTTTTCGAGTATCATACCGTTTATGAGATAATGTAGATAAATACTGTAGAGCCTGTCAGGCCACGGGTGAAAATGTGGCGCATGCGCGTTACGCACTGGATAACTAAGACTACACGTAATCAGAATATGTAATACGTATTGCTTTTCCACTTTTTCACTGCAACAATACCTACACGATATCGCCTCAGTATTATGCTATACGTACAGTACATTGCCTGTCTGATTCTAATCTTTTTTTTTTCCTGCAGCTTTTGCCTATAATTGGCTTCGTTGCTGTTGTCAATTGCTTCAATAAATTAACGAACTATTTTAAAATTTACAGATTATCACGAGGGGGTGGGGATTGTTCAGGTTGTTGTGTTTAAGGCGATGACGCCGTGTGTTTTTTTAACTGGACATAGGCAATTCTGTTCAAATTTGCTGCCTACATTTTAATTGGTGGTAGGAGTGCCTAAGTGACACTCAAGTGGTCAGGCCCAAGTAATAGGACCAGATCTTCACCTAGATCTCTTCATCGTCAACATGAACCATATTTCTTTAAATCTGAATATCATCATCATCATATGTCTGTCATGGAGTTAGACCACTTTTTGACCCGTTCCGGTCTCACGTATCTAGAAGTCTCTTCAGAGGTCTGCCACGATTCCTATCTATCCGGTTTCTTTCCGTGAGACTTGCTAGTGGTTAAAAATGTCCCCTAAATGGTTACGGGCCCAGAGCAGGGTAAGTCCAGTGGTAGGGTTGCTACCTTTAGCCTCTGGACCGGCTTGCTTAGGGGGGGGGGTAGTGATGCGTAATACTAAAGCCTATCCTACCCAACAGTCATCCTCACCTTCTCGTGGTATACCCTGTTCTCACAAAAGAGGAAATGACGACCGAGTCACAGCGGTATAACTGTTTCATCAGGAATGGAGGAAATGCCATCCCTAAGCTAATCTGAATATGGAAACAGCATATTACTCCGAAACGTCGTTTTTAAACCTCGTTACTACACGATGGCAGAAACCAGAAGGCTGTTGTCAGATTTATTGTTCTTTTTGTTGTTTTTCTTATTGTTGTGGTTTCTCTTATCATCATCATCATCATCATCTGTAAGTAACTGCGTATTCATGGCTGACCAACCATATTTGATCTCCACACTCTAGGCTATTACTGATCGTCCTAACAAGTGTGCACAATTTTTTTTAAAAGTCTAGGAGTTACCTCAAAATCGTAAGCGCCACCGTACAAAATGGAAGGGCAATGGTGACCTGTCGCCCATTATTTGTGCACCCCTGCGATAGATGTATTTTTTTTTATTATAGCGTCCAGTGTTAGCTGATTGTTTTTCTGTGTTTCAGGTCGGACAATTGTTTCCGTTGCGTGGTGATCCACGAGAAGCACCGTAATGTTCTGCAGTACAAAGAAAGTAAGTGCACCATCTTTACACCAGATTATGTTACTGGTACTGATCATCCCTCCCTAACTGCGATAGTCCCTAATTTATTTTCGCAACCAATTGTTTTTTAATTTAAATTTATCATCAATAAGCCGTGTAGTGTGTAACATCGTTATTTCTACAGACAAAGCAATGAAGAAGGTTTGGTTCAGTTCGCATGACGAGAGCATACGAGCACGGAGTGCTAGACAAACTGAACAATCGACAGTTCCTTTAAAAGACGCCTTCTTTCTCCCACACTGATATTCCTTCTCACTTTCTCAGGATGAAATTTTCCTGTCAGAAGCGTTTATCTCAACAGACGTTTGCCATATCCTTTTGTCTGCAGTGTTTATAGACGTGTAGTGAACTAGCAGCTTGTATGGTTGAAGGTTCAGACGTTCCTGTCACATATCTACTTTGCAGAAACTAAAGAAAGAAATCCATACATGTAGGAACTATGTAATCCTAAGGCTTACCAAGCATTCTTTGTTCTGTCTTCATATAACAGCCAGAGGCTTCAGTAGATACAAGTCGGTCTACGTTGTTAAATGCGAGTTACGAGTAATTCAGTCGTTATTACAGTTTCAACCTTCGCTGTAGACAGTTACAGAACGTATAAATTTCAGTTTACCCGTGTTTTAAAATTCGCCTGTGTGCCTGAATTATGTATGAACTCAGGGCTGGCCAACTGCAACCCACAGTAGGACCACATAATTCGTAAGGGCTCGCCCGAGAGCCGCACTCCTGTATATTCGTGTAGACTCGTGTAGAAAAGTGAGAGGGATTAAAATACATGGAAATCTATTACTTACAAAGAACGGCATTTGTATTGCAATTTTCTAAAGTTGCCATATTCTGTTTTTAGATCTATTAAATTACGTTCGTTATGCTGTGAAACTGTGCGTGTGAAGGAGAGTCGCAAATACATTCCTCGAGGACCGTTTGTTGGTCAGCCCTGTATTAACTCCTATATCGAACCTCTGGTAGGAGATTGGAATTTGTAGAACTTCCCGTTGAACTATCAGTGTGTGTTATACTAGGAAAATTACGAAGTTCAACTCCATGCTTTTAAATTAAACCGATATGCAATTTTCGTGTCTTAGAAATGTAAGAAGAACAGCAGCAGGGCACTAAGGAGGACACGTTTGACAGTTCTGGAGGAAGTTTTTTTGTGATTCAGTCATCGTGTTAGAATTCTAGATTGGCAAGTTGTTGAACTTTTTTTTTGTGGATCCACATTCGGAGTTGAATGACTGGTGCAAAAAATTCACAATAAATTTACTTGTAACTAGTTATAGAAATACTTTTACTTCGAAATGTGCTTTCCAGCATTGACCAACAATATTAGTAAAGTATGAGTATTGGTAACAGAATCATAATACACGGAAGGCTGAAGATCATATTTTCTTAGATGTGACACCGTGCATTCTGATGGATCACTAAATCCAGTTTATTTTGTAACAGATCTGCCTTCGAGTAAGTGAGAAAGTGGGCAAATACAGGCCTGCCCACCTTTTTTCGTGAGTTACCTCAGTTCCAGTTTCCAAATTCATGAATATGACGACTAAATTAAAACGCAACAGACAGTCTGTTCCTAACTACATCTTCCCCCTTTTACTGTCATTTTGTGTGACTGGTATCTGATATCTCCCCACCAGCTACGATGCACCGAACTATCGCCTAACCAATCTACTAATCTGTTTACAAATTACAGTCCTGTAGATATCTGCCAAGAACTGTAATCACCATCATTATCTTAATAACCTTTACCATCAACTACACGTTTCGACCAAAAAGGTTGTTTTAGCGGCAATACTGTTTACTTGTGTTTGGGAAGTGCCAGGTTTGAATTTCGACCGGGACACCGGCAGTTCTGACCTTAACTAAGTAACACCCACTTCCAAAAACCTTAACAAATTATCACTTACCATTCATTCCACCATCGATGCTATAACCAGTCTGAGGAAATGACGTCATAAAGAACGAAAAAAAACACGGTTTGGATTTCGTAATCTGGCCAAATCATCTGCTTTTTGGTTTTCCAAAACTCCTGTTTACCCATGGGCTTATTAAAGTTTTGGACTACGTCCACTGTCTCATATGCCAGAAAGTAGAACTTTTGGGAAAATAAAATGTTTTGGAAACTTGAAGGAGTCCAGCAACCACGTAATCCTACAAGGAGGCCTAATAGACTTTCGTCACATCCCTTTGCAGTTGGAGCATATGTATGTATTAAGTAGTCTTCCGTTGTTTGTATATGTCGGAACAATTAATCTGCAATTTTTTGTTTTGTATTTAGGCATAAATTCTTAGAAGTGCAAATAATACATAGTCTACTTATTTAAAAGTCTTACTTACGTAATTATGCATACTGTGGACACCATTTCACATGATGACAGAAGTCCGACTTCAGTATTACGTGCGTTTGAGAGTTGACGTTTTCACGACGATGACACAACATGCTGTTGTATTCTGGTGTATAATACCGCTTAGTCCAGCAGTTGCTTTCCAGTGTGCCGCGTGGATGTGCATTGGTCTGCATCCCAGTTTGGACTTTCTTCTTTAGTAATTCTGCGTAGTTCGTAACAGATGTGGTAGGAGAAACCGAACAATTTACACAGTTTCTGTATGAAATTTCTTCAAACTGCTAGCAATGAATTTTCTGTGTCCTGTAACAGACTTTCGGCGAACAAAATTTCATTTAATTGAATAAAGAGAGACCAACTTGATGTCACTTGCTTTATTATTTCATTATTTACTGTTCAACATGTTTCGGATGTTAATACATCCATCCTCAGGAGCTTGCGACTTATTTGTTGAGTTAATGAAATAACTCAACAAATAAGTCGCAAGCTCCTGATGATGGATATATTAACATCCGAAACATGTTGAGCAGTAAATAATGAAATAATAAAGCAAGTGATATCAAGTTGGTCTCTCTTTATTCAACTATGAAGATGATACACGATCCAATAAATATAAAATTTCATTTACTTTGTCTAAAAGTGTAAAAGTGCAGCACAGTCTGATGTTGTCAGATGCTTCTCTACACACAACATTTGGAGTGCTATTCTGTAATTACCAAATGTGTTGTGCGGTTTTGGGGTTAAATTCGACAGTGACTCTGTTGTTTTATGCATCAGCATTAGGGAAATTTTCATTACTTAAACAGACGCATTTTGCTAGATATGTTAGCAAATGTAGGCATGATGTCCGTACTTCATATCGTGTTGATAACTAACACTGTCAGAATTCTTGACTCCTATTCATGAAGACTTTCTTAGGAAACCCGGCACATCTGCCGTATTTTGAATATCGCGTACCTAGAAGTCATTTTAGTTAAATAGTATTTTAGGCTACATATGTAGGCCAAAGATATATTGTGAAATTGAATTTCAAAATATCTTCACACACTTCGACCTGACAGACACTTATTTAGCAATGAAGCAAATTCGTCACTGACTGCCTCACTCCATAAAATATATATAGTCCTGCTTGACCAACTGATAATTTCTCAGTTGGTCAAGGAATAATTTCGCCTTTTGTACAGCTCGAATATGCAACAATATCTTTAGAATATCCTCGCACCGTATCTGTTTCTCAACCACTTGAATTCTGAACACAAATTTTGCATGCCTGTGGTTAAGAAGCTCTTCAATGTAAGTGATCTGTGTTGCCCTCAAATCTGCTGTGATATCTCCGAAGCAGTCACGTTCGGTCGGAATTTTCAAAGAAATTTTGTACGTATTTTTAACTTTTCACCGTGCATAGCTTTAACTTTTCCTTTTATTTACCAACATATGCACAAATTTCTAAAATACAATGTAAAACCTCAATTGGTTAAAACATTAAAATTATATTAAAGGCTCCGACATATTTCGGTTTTTTTCTTTAAACCGTCATCAGGGAGCTACTTTTTCACACTAAAGTTACTTATATGCTGTACTGTTATGTTATATTGCGATGGCGTTAGTGAAGCATAACATAACAGTACAGCATACAAGTAACTTTAGTGTGAAAAAGTAGCTCCCTGATGACGGTTTAAAGAAAAAAAACCGAAACATGCCGGAGCCTTTAATATAATTTTAATGATTTAACCAATTGAGGTTTTACATTGTATTTTAGAAATTTGTGCATATGTTGGTAAATAAAAAGCAAAATTTTATACGTGTTTTTTCAGTTAACTTTGCTTGCTGTAATTTCATCCTTGTTCATCTTTCCGTCTTACTGACTTTCCAGCGCGGGTTAAATTAATGCGTATAATTTCTAAGTCCCGCTAAATGACAGTTGATACCTCGTGTTTTAACAACAAAGTAACTGAAACTTTGTCCACATACAATTACTGAATTCTCAAGCCTATTATTATGATGATAATTATCATTATTATTAATTGACTCGTGCAGGCGTTAACTGGCTTCTGTAACTTGAAGCTACGGGTCGTAGAAATGGATCTAATTACGAATATTTAGCATTTAGCTATGTAAATGTTAACAAAATTGAAAGTGCTGGTTATTCTTATTTTAGACTGAGAAATTTACAGAAATTGTAACGAATATCATTACCAGCAACAGCGTCAGGAATGCATAATGGATGGAGTAATGCAGAAATTGTTTCAAGCAATGTAAATTTGATTGAATTAGCTTGCAATAGAAATCAATATTTTGAACACGGCCATGAAATTTCGGCCTCGGTACCGTCAAGAGATGTCTTTGTCCTGAGTAGAAATGTGTACTGTTCAAAGAAAGTAGTTTGGCTTACATTTATTACTGTTATACCATTATCGACTTCGGTTTCTACCGGAAATTCGTCAGCTCTGCCGAAGGTTGTGCTGTGTGCGCAGTCCTGTGGAAAAGAAGCTGAAGTACTGGCATGCAATTCGGCGAAATTCGGCCATCTTGACCACTACTTTGAAGCCCTCATAGAGAGTGATGAGGTTTTTAGGTCTTGTCGATTGGTTCCTACACTGAGAAATCTCCGTTGATACGTATCATATATGCTTAAATCTTTTATACGTTAAGTAAAAGATAAAAAAGGTAAAGTATTCCCGTTACAGGCCCGGTGTGGCCCAGAGGGTGGGTAGAGGTATAGCTCTACTCTTCCCTGACAGCGGCACTACAAGGGGATGAGTGGTTTGCAGCACACCCCGGCCGCACTTTACCCCCGGGAAAGACCCGGTACCCATTGTACAGGAGGCGGGGTGGGCTCCAGGGCCGGTCTGGAAGGGCGGAAAATCTCGTCCCCACTGGGATTCGATCCTGGACAGTCCAGCCCGTAGTTCAGTCGCTATACCGACTGAGCTACCCGGTTATACGCTAAATACTTTTGAAAATACTGTGGTGAATCGTGAAAAACCAATTGAAATATTGAATCAATTGTAGGTGGTGATCAAACATTTCGATGGGTCGCGTCACAGAAGGACGTTACTGTATTAAGCAGGGTCTGATAACGGAAATGTTAATATACCTGAACAGGAACCTGAACCTCCGACAGTGGTTATATTACTATACTGTCTTTCAACTATACTCTTCTCCTAGCCAGGAATGCAGATCGCAGGTGACAAAACACCGGAAGAATACTGCGTGGATCTGAGTATGGATGTAGTGCCTTAATAATGACAGTAATAAACGTATTTGTTTTTAGTAAAACACAACAATATTTTATTATTTAACTTACTGGCTACAGGTTTCGGTCCTTTGTCCATCATCACGTAATTGTTACATAAAATTTAAAACAGATTACGTTTAGTGCACATTAACCCTTTAAACGCCGAATTAAATCCCATCTGCCATCTACTGGCATTATTAGGAGCTCACCATATTCTCCACGTTAGCAGGGTGAGGGTTAATATCATGCCGTATGAGCTCCCATAAATCTTACATCAATGTTAAAAATCTGTTAAAACCTTCAGTTATATTGCCTGTGATATAATGTACTAAAAGTTGTGTGAAGATCTGAAATGGAAGGTGAAATTGATACATAATAATATAACACAAAATATGGACTGCGTTGAAATTTAAAAATGTATTATAGTATTATAGCTGAGTGTGTTTGAGAACATGGTGTTGAGGAGAATATTTGGACATAGGAGGGAAGAGGTAACGGGGGAATGGAGGAGATTGCATAACGAGGAGCTAAATGATTTGTACTCCTCACCCAATATTGTGCGGGTGATAAAATCGAGAAGAATGAGATGGGCACGGCATATGGCGCGTATGGGTGAGGAGAGGGGGGTGTATAGGGTCTTGGTGGGGAAACCGGAGGAAAGGAGACCACTGGGGAGACCTGGGCGTAGATGGGTGGATAATATTAGGACGGATCTCCAGGAGGTGGGATGTGGGTATATGGACTGGATTGGACTGGCCGAGGATAGAGAAAGGTGGCGGACGCTTGTGAGTGCGGTAATGAACCTTCAGGTTCCGTAAAATGCGGGGAAAATCTTGACTAGCTGCAAACCAGTTAGCTTCTCAAGAAGAACTCTGCACCATGGAGTAAGTATTATAGTATTTTATATCATATCATATATTATATCACAGGTTTCAACAGATTTTTTAGCATTATGGGATCCCATACGACATGAAATTAATTTGCACTGCATGTAACCTGTTTTAAATTTTATGTAAAGATGGCCTGATTATGGACTAAGGACAGAAACTTGTCGCCTAAAGTTAAACGATGAAATATTTTAGTGTTTCACTGAAAACAAATATATTTATTATTGTAAATCATATTGTAGCACCGTGCATTTTTTTAGAATCACTTCAATTTGTCAACCAACGAATGCATATATAATTTCACATAAAACACATTTAAAACACTTTAAAACACTTCGACATGTTTCGATCTTGTCAGATCATCATCAGGGAGCTTAGTTCCTTGCTAAAGTTATATTATACTATTCACAATTCAATTGGTATTTGCAAACGAGGTGTTGTGGCATGCCACAACACCTCGTTTGCAAATAC
>Ga0131853_10003131_pt1 | contig 29669 bp, 18 predicted proteins | sample TergutLab28metaG_FD_92764 | JGI IMG/M metagenome (GOLD analysis project Ga0131853, IMG submission 92764) | Labiotermes labralis P1 segment gut microbial communities from Petit-Saut dam, French Guiana - Lab288 P1 (version 2) (version 2) | ecosystem: Host-associated > Arthropoda: Insects >... | reverse complement strand
CAATGTATATGTTGACCAAATGTCCCAATCGTGACAATGTATATGTTGACCAAATGTCCCAATCGTGACAATGTATATGTTGACCAAATGTCCCAATCGTGACAATGTATATGTTGACCAAATTGACCGGCAACTAAAAACGAAATTATGTAACATTTAAGATGTATCAAAACACATAAACCTCAGTCAGCATCTGCACTGTACCTACTCAAAATCCAACACGAATATGGTCCCATGGATCTAATTCAAACAGCTCAAAAATTTTGGCGTATGAATTATTTAGGTAATTTTTATATGCAATCATATCTTATGCAAGGAAAACTAATACATGAAGACAATAGTAAAGAATTGAAACCTCTCTATGATATTACGTACAGTACACAACAACAACAAAAACAACAGCAACAACACATGTGTATGAGGTACAAATCCTGACAGTCAATATACTACCTCAAATAAACAGTCAGAATGTGTTCACTCTATGAGTAAACTTTAGTATCTAGTATCACGTGTATGTTTATTTTATTACGATAATTATTTATTTTAACATATTTTGTAGGTTTTTCTCACATTTTAATAATTGTCATAGGATGAGAATTATTAAAACTGACTGCAGCCCATAGAAGTTTCAATGCTATATGAGAATGCCTAAGAACTTACAGCGTCACACATAAATACAATATACAAGAATTTAATCTCTATTATTTTTATACCCTTCATTTCCTTCAATTTTAGCCACTAATTTTACACCCGTAGACACTGTCAATAAAGAAGAAAAACAGAGAGATATAACAAGCGATATGCCTGTAGCCACTGTGATTTTTATACTGGGAGATTCATTGGTGCTCTTGAATGTAACTGAGTATTACATATATTCCCTTAAATGTACACTATATATATGTGTGTGTGTGTGTGTGTGTGATTATCCCTGATGATGTTATAATGGAAACCGGAACATGTTAGAGGAAAATTAATTTACAAAACAAGATAAATGAAACTTTATGAGTATATTTATCTGGATTATAAAGAACAACATCAGTATAAACTGCCATTATATGCCCGAGTCAACTGGTGCTATTCCCGCTCCCAACTAATAAGCCCCCACTGTCACCATTGCATACCATTAAGGCTATGAAATTAGACAGTGCGAAGGTGGGCTATACGAAATACATGAAGTTTAAGAAAATCAATGAATTGACTGCAAATATTATAATTTAGTTAAAAGGCAGTCGGACATAGCTCCACACATGAATAAAATGTTATACCATTACTTTTCCTTAGAATGGAAAACTGGTTAACAATTAATTAGTCCAAAGAAGTGAAGCCGAGTTATTATTATTAAGAAAATCAAATACGTAAATATAAAAGGGGAACCACGTGTTCCACGCACGGAAGGAGCGTAAAAAATTTACAGATTTTCGGAAGTTCTGAAAGAAAGAGACCTGATGGAATATTTTGGTACTAGAAGGAAAAAGGCACTAATGTTTCGCAAGAAAATATTTAGGGACAATACATACTGGATTCATCTGACTCTGGTTAGGAACCAGATGCAGACTGCTGTAAACAAGATAAACACAAGGGTTCTGCAAAATATTCGATATTTCTTGAGCAGCCAAGTGACTGTTCAGATCTCAAGTAGCATTCTGTTCCACGGGTTTAATTAGTTATTTAACAGACTCTTAGAATAGGAAGTGCTTCTGCAGATAAATGGCGGGACATTTGAGACAGTAAGTAAACTTGCCAGGTCGTGTTACGTATAAGGTGAATTTCGTAAATCTTGACGTGTCCAGTTTTCGACCAGGTTGTCCACCCAGTCGCTCTTCAATATAAAGAGGGAAAAACTAAAATAAGACAAAGTTCTCTGTCTCAATACACACAAAATTATTTGCCCAAATATTACACATACAGTAACAAAAAACGACTTACCACTTTAAAGTTTCTTCGTTACCTCGTTTACTTCAAGAAAATCTCTGAAGTACACATATTGGTAAATTAAAAAGGAGGCAAATTGGGACTAATTCTGGGACTACGGAAGGAAGCGGTAAAAATATTTTAGGAATACTTCTGGATTTGTTTGGATAGACTGAGAAAAACTTAATTTAGAATGAGCAACCTGCACATCAGAATTTCTTATTCATAAATAAATAAATACATAAAAAGAGTATGGAGAAAGACGTCACCGAGTTAAAATTAAGGAAGGAGAAAAAAAGGCAGAAAATATGGCGAAAAGAGAACAGAGAAAAAGAGAGATAAGTAGAGCCTCTCAAATTCTAAGCACATGGTCGCCAATTTGCTCACCCTCAACCCTAAGAGGAAAATATCAAACAGTAAGGCTATCCGTACTGCCGTTGATAGATGTGAACTCGGTGGGTCATAAAGTGACAAGAAACTGACTTACATTCTCTTCAACATATTTTCGCACGTCTGTTACTCATGTCGTTTTCTGCAATTTCTCTTTTGTTGAAAGGTCTCCATGTTCGCCCTTTTGTCCTACTACGGTGTGCAGTAAACGTTCCGATGAAATAATTTCCGTTTTTTAAGAACCACAAGAAATACGCAAATACATCGTGCGAACGAAACTTCGATCTCATGAACGTTAAAGCAGTTACCATTCCACATTAAAATAGTGTAAGCACAACAGGTTAAGAAATTATCTTCGCCAAAAGTATAGCGACTTTGCAGATCACAATGTCTTGGGAGAAAATAAATTCGAAAAGCAATGTTGGTGTCGCTGGCAACTTGGAGACGAATGGGTGGTTGGGAGGAAATGGATCTTTTAAAGAAACAGGATGAGCAGGAATGGACTGGATTTATGTGGCTCAGGACATTGTCTTCTAACTAAAAATCTGAGGCAGTCATAGGGTTTTAAATTCCTTAACACCTCAGTAGCATCATCTTCTCAAGGACTACAGTCTTCAGTTCAAACCATACTTCTTTTCATGGAAGCTGTATGCGAAGAAACCGACTGCCGTTCCTCTCCCTCTCTCTCCCCTTCATGGCTTAGTGGTTCTTCGACTTCTATTTCAGTTAACGCAGATCATATTTTTCTTTGGAACTAATCAAGTTGTTTTGAGTTACAAAATAAATAATACTAGGCACATTTCAGCATTTTGCTACAAATATCGGAAATATCAAAGGTCATTTCGTAACAGATCAATACGGCTCTCGGCTTGAATATATAAGGAAATCATATAAGCGAGAACTTGTGTAAGCGGTAACAGTCACTTTATATTACCTCAAACCTAGTTAACTAATTTCGAGGGAAGAAGATAGACTACGAGCGTTAAAGTAGAATATTTAGATCCCACAGCGAACCGGTGTAGCGTAGTTGGTGTAGCGACTGCGCTACAGACTGGACGTTCCGGGGCTCGAATTTCGGTACAGGCAAGAAATTTTTATCTTCTCCAAAAAAATCCAGAGCTAGTCTGGGGCCTACCCAGCCCCCTATTCAATGGGCACCGGGGTTCTTTCACTGAGGTAAAGCGACGGTGTCGTGAAGTTAGCCACTCAACTCCACTTAATGCCCAGGTTAGGAATGCGTGAATCTATACGACTGCTACCCCTATATGCCAATATGGCGCCGAGAGGGAAAGTTTTACCCTTTATTTGTACCCAGGAAGGAGAAGGGAAAACATTACATTATGAGGAGATTAATTAATTTGTACTCCACAAAATACTGTCAGGTTACCAAATCAAGAGTGATGAGTAGAAAGAGGTTGGCAGCACACACGGGGACAGAAATGAAATACGGTAAGTAATTTGTTCAAAAATCTGCCAAGGGTAGGTACCACTTGGAAAGTGTGACGTAGATGTAAAGATACTATTAAAATTAATCTAGTAGAAAAATGGTAGGTGCGTGACATGAATTCATTTTACTCCGGATAGGAAAATAAAGCTACCTCTTGAGAACACAATAAGGAACGCATAAAAAAATTAAAATAACAACATGTAACAACACGTAATTTTGTTGCATATTGGGCACCAACATGTTTCGGCCACTCTTGTGGCCATCTTCAGTGTGGTGACAGCAAGAATACAAAAACATTTAAAATGTGTCGAAATTTCATCAGAGTCCAAAAATTTTTGTAATTATTTTTTGGTTAAAAACGACGTTTTAATAATAAAATAAAATAGCAATGAATACGAAATACCAAAAGTTACAAATTGTTGTTTGGAGTATGTGGAGTGGTGGGGAGTGATGTACAGATAGAATATACATGTGGTGAATTGATACAGATAAGAGAGCGATGATACAGCCTGTATAGCGAAATGACCACATATATCTTCTATGTACCTCGCTCCACATAATGCAAAACAACAATTTTTACTTCTGGTATTTTATACTCAATGTTATTTTATTTTATAATTAAACCGCAAGTTTTAACCAAAAACTATATGATTTTTTAAACTGTGGAGTGATTTAGACACATTTTAATTGTATCTGTATTCTTATTCCCACCACCCTGAAGATGGCCACGTGAGTGACCGAAACATATTGGTGCCCAATACGCTATAAAATTACATCCATAAAATCAAAGTGCATTTGGTGGTCTTTTAATATAAGTTCTGCGTGTAATTAATGCATGGAATATGGAGATTATTAAATGATGATAAACTTTTTGTTGTGTTTGTATTCCAAAAAATTTGTGAAATGTGTTGACAAGCTCAGCAAATGCCAAAACTCGAAATAGCACTCTGCTCCATGGAGCCCAGACAACAGTGTCTGTAATGAAATACAGCGTCGGGACCCAGGGACCATTGTATGCTACTCTGACGGCGACAAAATTCTACACTTCGCATGTGCAGAGTCATAGGTATACAGGAACTGACATTTATTACACTGACGTAATTAATCAGCCAAGCAGCGAACTAGATTGTGCAACATTCTGGATTAAAACACACAATAATTTCGGGGAAACATCCTAAGGTTGAAGCCAAAGCCTTCTCCGTATTCACTGTGGGTTCGTCTGAAACATCATCATCTCAGTGTTACAGCACGATAATGTGTACTGTGCGCACTAGGGACCAGATACTAAAAGAGTAAGACTGCGACAGAACAAAAAACAAACTAATCATTAGTCCTTTGATAAAGGAGTTCGAAGATTTTACGCTGTTCTTTCTACATCTTACCACGGGACACTGTGCAGTCTGTCTCATAATTGCTATTTCATCTGCCTTCTGCTCAGTTTCCCTTTCCAAATTTTTCCTCTAATTTATACGCGCATTTCCCATCTCAAGGCCAATATAATATTATATATAATTTAAAACTCTGAAGGAAAATGATCTTACTGCAATCGTTCTTGACACTGAACTGGAACACTTGTTCTAAATCAGCATTATCTGTACATGGAAAAGTTGGAATTGTATTACTACAGCGAAGAACAACGTGTCACCTTACGATGGCATTAACGCTTTAAAGGCATTAGTGAAGCGCTGTCTCCTGGGGTGAAAGGCACTTTGTTTTGATTTACGTGACGGATCTCTTACGTGCGTCATCGTGTACTGCAGACCACAATGAAAGTGACGCTTATTTTAGCTCAATAAAAATCCATTCAGCCGTGTATGAATCGATATAAAAACAAGCTAGACCCTCGTCTATTTCACGCGGTTTCCATAGCAACACTCGCAGTTCTTTGTAATTGTGTATCTGTCATTGTACATGACGTCCATTTATTACAGTTACAATTGTATTGTTCATGAACCCATTAAAGCACTGAGTGGAACTGTAAATCCTGTCGTTGACAAGGCCAATAAACAATACACAATTTACACATGGCTTTATCTTGTAATCCATTAATATAGGGTGTATCACATCAAAAGGATTTTCTTTGGTACGGCCACTGTCTCCCAACTTCACCATTTGATAAGTACGCTGCTTCGTTATTAACGATCCAAGAAATTAAAATTACGACCTGGAAAGTGAATTTCATTTCCATAAGGCTCACAGTAAATTTCAATTTCATAGAGCTCATTTTAAATCTCAGTTCCTTATAAATCACAATGAATTTCAGTTCCACAAATCTCACATGAGATTTCAGTTTTATAAGGTCCAAAATAAATTTCATTTCAAAAATCTTAAAGTAAATTTCATTCCCATAAGGCACGCAGCAAATTTCATTTTCCAAAAAGCTCGCATTAAATTTTATTTCCATAAAGACTCAGTCAATTTCATTACCACAAAACACAAAAAAAATTGTTCAAAATTCCACAAAAGAAATATGTATTGCCTTCCGGGCTACCAATACCTCATTTAGTCACTTACGTAACAAAGCGCCAGAAGACGTGAAGACAACTAATGGCATACATAGGATGAAATGTAATATATGTGATTATTCAAACGTTGGTCCGACTGGAAAATCTCTGGGAATTAGGTGTCGTGAACATGTACGATACTTTAAAACTAACAACCTAAATTCGGCATAAGCATTACATATTAAAAAAAAAAAGACATGAATATGCAAACATGGAAGAAACAACGGAGCTGCTGAAAACATGTACTAAGGGAACGAAAACGAATTGCACGGAACCACGTTGTACACAGACCCACCAACAACAAAGCATATTGATCGAAGAACAGAAGGTCAATGACTTCAAACCGATTTACGACTTGGCTAACGTCACAGGGTGATACACCGAGACCAATCACAAAAACTGGTTTTCACTCCCAGTTCATTTCCCAGCCATCCTTCAGATAGCAAGCACCATAACTAGGGTAAGCCTATCACCTCAGTTCAATGTTTCATTATTCTAGTATTATACATAATATTGAAATATCGCAATTCATTACAGCATCGGACCCTCAGTGGATATCAAACCAAACACAGATATAAAGCCACCATTGACGCTATTCATATATATCATGCAACTATTGTAATTAAGTAAATCAACTTAAGAAGTGTATCAGCTTAATGTATTTAACGATGTTTTAATCATTTTATTTGTAACAACTGTATGTATTGATTACATTCAATTTTCTGGTAACGTTAGCATAAGAACAGCTCCTTGGTGATGTACGTGTACTTATGTATCGAAAGATGTTGAAGTTACAAGAAATAAATAAGTGTTAACAAATACTTTGTCATTTGTTGGTTAAGCGTAATGAAAATTCACTTTCATAAGTCTAACTATACCATATGAGCTCTACAAGGTTCAGAGAAAATTTCAACAAAATCTACCCACATACTCTTGAATTTATTTTTTTTTTTTTTAGAGGCCATGCAATTGTGTATTATCAAATCTTTTTAATATATTACGCACCGTCAATACACAACATACATCAAACAAGATGCAATAATTACAATTAGGTGATATTTGGCTACATGTTTCGGCCGTGACCGACCATCTTCAGGCCAACTAAGAACAACAATTAAGGTACAGTAAAAATGTTTCTCAATGGGATCCCATTTCGTTCACATTAAACCTTGATAAAATATGAAAATCCTTACTTAAGATTAAAACAGTGGGTTAGTACAGTAAAATGGTAAAACTAAACCTTCATGCACTGTATTCAGGCCTGACAATGGTTCTTACACTAATAGTATTGTGTATATGTCAACAACAAAGTGGAATTCGTGCGTCGTATCACAGTATTTCCACTTTGCTGTTGACATATACACAATACTATTAGTGTAAGAACCATTGTCAGGCCTGAATACAGTGCATTAAGGTTTAGTTTTACCATTTTACTATACTATACCACTCTTTTAATCTTAAGTAAGGATTTTCATATTTTATCAAGGTTTAATGTGAAAGAAATGGGATCCCATTGAGTAACATTTTTACTGTACCTTAATTGTTATATTTAGTTGGCCTGAAGATGGTCGGTCACAGCCGAAACATGTAGCCAAATATCACCTAATTGTAATTATTGCATTTTGTTTGATGTATGTTGTGTATTGACGGTGCATAATATATTATGCAGTCTTGAATTTAAGTTTCCGTTGTGTCCGTCTACGACGGAACGATGACCCACAGATGCGATCGTTCCTTGAATGTTATGAAAGAAACCTATGACTGTGCAGAAAATTACTTCACGCGAGACACACATATATCCTTGAAATAATAAAACAACATTCATTGAATGGAAGTTTGGAATTCTGCTGTGAAGAAAATGGAAGCTTCTGATCTAAATTGTGAAGCATTGAAATGTAGGCAGGCTTTTTCATCTATTTTTGTATTTCATTGATACAGTTTCGTCACGATGTAAAAAAGGGATTTTACGGTCAAATTGATACAAACGGGTGACGTCACTGTTGGGCTTTGTGAGCCCGATGAGACGGATCTAGAAGGCTGTGGTGATGTGAAGCGGATTGAGCTGTGGAACTTCTGCAGGCGTGTGGCTTGTTTATATGCGAAACTAAAGAGTCAATCATGATTGTGCGTTAATTAAAAATTGCTATTGTCAGTAATTGGGTCGATTTCTTCACAGGGCCATTTTAAGCGTTCAGAACACAGTGTTGGTCAAAATGCAAATTATAGAATGATAAACAGTACACTACCGTGCGTGTAACATTTTTATTTAACCTTTTGACGCCTAATGTCAACTATAGTGGTCGTACCGCACCGCTAACCTCTAAAGTTGCATTTTATATATTTATTCAACAAATACAGGTACTGAATATTTTAAACATGGCTTATACTCTCCGTTTTTTTCTTCAAAATGCAGTTTGTTTCATAATTCTAACGTATGTGGTACCCGTGTTATCCACATTTTATATACAGGTGCGTTAAAATTAAAAAAATAATTCCGGCGCCGAAAGGTTAACCCGTGCTTTTGTAAAAACACGTGTTTCGTAAACGGGGGTGGGTTGGTGTTTCTTGCGCGACTGTTCTCCTCGATGAAGGACTACGTTCCAAGAAGTTAATATTAGGTTTCTTATTATCATCATCATCATCATACTAGTTCTCGCGGTGTATACTGACATGACTGGTGTGCTCCCTCTTTCGATCTCTGCTACCTTTGCTCAGCAACTATTGCGGACAGGATAGCAGGATTCACTGGTGTCTGTGTCATGTGCACGAAGCTTTTCCATGGAAAGATGTTTATTGACTCTTGCTGTCCTGCACCTCTCATTAGTACACACGTTATTTAAAACTTAATGGGAAGTAACAATATGTCTCACGTTCTACTGACCCGATTGTCTCGATGTGTATGCGACCTCAAAAATTTCTAATACACTTAAATACCGTTAATAATTTACGTCAGATCTCCAGGCAGTTATAACTCTGAGGTACCAAGAGCTCTGCCCAAGTTTATAAGGTGACAAATACGAAGCGTTTTTCTATTTCAATGAGTTCTTCTGAAAGAGATTCGTATACACTATATCAGTCAATAAACCCACTGAAGATGCACTGCTAAATATGCAACCAAGAATCTACGTGATGTCACATATATTTTCTCGAAGTCATACGGTCACAAATTCCATGGACAGTGGTCGTATATTTCTGATCGCCATTAAACAAGGAAGTTGTTGAATCCGGCTAAGTAACGTCACCATAGAAAACCGATGAGTTTCCCTATCGCAGTAGATTCTGGAACTTGGCTTATTTCTTCCCTAATCAAGTTTTCCGCTGGTAGATTTACTATTCCCGAGATTCTGTGACCTCACACACGGGTAGTGATTTTGGATTTCTTAGAGCATCCAGGAGGAAGAGAGTGACGCTGGGATGATAACGTCTGGCTTAAGCTTAAAGCAAACTGAGAAACATTTGGCCACCTATGATCAGGGTGAGGGCTTCTGCTTCTGTTTTAACCATTTATAAACCAGCGCAAAAATAAGAATAGTCTTGTCCTTCAGAGTGCGCGGATACAGAACACAGCTATGATTTATAATTTTGAGGGAAATATGTGTGGGTGTTACCGCTCTCCCCTAAGAGGGCCTTAGTCCAGTTACTAAAATATATTCCACCCTCCTCATTCTAAATCCGAAATTATTTTAAGTAACTTTTTGCTTTTTTAAAAATCTTTCTTCTTAAAATTACCATTTTATTTTGAAAGGTTTTTTTTCAGCATTACTGATTTTTACTTGGAACGAGCAATGTCCCGGACTAAAAATTAGTTTCAGATTGCTATAAACCTCAGGGAAATGCAATTTCAACCCGCATGGGTTCTGCTGTCTGTAGTCAGCGCATTGTTTCTCTCCACGTTAGGCTTACTAATTTCCTTGACCAATTCTGAAAATTTTAGTGACATACGAAGGCTAACAACTGTCGAAATGGTAAAGCCCAAAACATTTCACCCTTCTGTAGTTAGGAATATTTTGCTTAAAATTTTGTGTGTTCTGTCGTAAAATTCGCTTCACGGGATTGCACTTGGTATACAATACTCTAATTATTTATGCCTTGTTCTTTATTATATAAACCCCTTTTTGAATCTTAAATTGATTCCTAGAGTTGTGATGGTAATGACGATGATGGTGATGATGATGATGATGATGATGATAATAATAATAATAATAACAACAACAACACATAAAAACAGCGTCGATTACAACTAAGAATATTTGTTATGTATGTGTGAGATGCTTTCGCTTACAACATTTTTCGGCCGATATGGACCATCACCAGGTAATACATAAAATCCCAATATAATAACAATTACTGTGATAAAAGTTGCATATATTTAATGAGAACTCATTTTAAATTTTATTTTGAAGAGTGAATTAGGGTATATATACATATGTATATAAGTAGTACGTGGGCACTTTGGGCCCCCTAATTTTTAAAGGGTATTTTGCGGACAAAATTTTTGTACACGTTTTCATTCAGTCACTTTTTGATTCAGTCACTTTTTGTTTCAGGGCCAATGGCCTTTCCAAAAATTTTTGCGCAGTCACCTTCTGTTTTCAAAAAGTTGCAGGGGCAAACGTTACGCATCTAAATTCTTGGTTCAAGCCTTATTTGTGTTCTATCTCTACACGTGCCTGCTCAAGGTCTTTATATGTGCCATGTATTAGCTTTGTGTTATCATTCAGCCACTTTTTGCAACAACCGCTTTTTGTTTTCGGGAAGGAGTTGTGTCAAAACTATTAGTAGCCCCACGGCAATGTCTCAATAGTGTCGTATTTTTTAGGTATTATCATTCTTTTATCACACTCGAATCTGAACTCTTTGCTTGTTTCAGTGTTGACTAAAGCACATTTCTAGCTATTTTTATAGCTTAAATTCACTTTATCGACATCTTTTTCTGTAATTCTTTTCATGCTTTCTATGTTCAAGTGTCTGGAGTTTGCGTAGTTTAAGGTAAAACCTTTTATTTTTACCACTTCTTTTCCTGTGTTTGTCAAATACCCATAACTTTTAGGGCCTGTTAAGAACCATTGTTTAATATAATTATCTTTTCCTAGTTCGTCAGTCCATTCGCCTAACATACAACCTGTCTTAATAGAATTTTTTCCATTATCAATATAAACAATACTGTCTGTATCATAGTAGGCTACGGAATGTCCGAGCTTGTCCAGCATATCATACAGCCGCAGTCTCGCATTAGATGTTGTGAATGCAGCAATACAAATATTAGTCGAAAAAGTATCCTGAACATATTGGTTACTCGAACCATATTGTTATTAATAAAGATTGTATTACTAATTTCGAGTGTGTTATCCAACAAAAGTTGATACCACCGTTTGGCATCTGGCATGTATTCTGTTCGTGTAATATTCTGTCTTTGTCCGAATTTACCCCAGAGAGAATTTAAGCATATTTTCGCTACAGCGCGTTTACCAAGGTTTGGTGCAATATTTTTGGGGTCTAAATCTATGTCTAAGCAACTCTTAATGGCCGTGGTGTACTCTTGAATTGTTTCGAAATCATTTTCCCAAAGAATTGTTTCTAATTTGATTTTCATAAAAACTTTAACATAGTCCTTGAAGAGATTATTACTTTTTTCTTTAAAGTGCCAAACTTCATAGATTTTCGTTATTAAGTATCCTTTTTCTGTGGCTTTGGATACTTCATCAGTGGTCCATGTTCCTAATAGTGCTTTTCTTCATCATTGTGTGTGCAGCTATTACATTTCTCATCAAAACATTTTGTGCACAATGTGAATATTAATTTGTCTTTCTTAATTGGCAGCACAGGAGGGTATAATTTTTTAGAAGACAATATTTTACATTTAATTAAACCATGTCAGTTTCCGAACTGTTGGGTATAAACTACAAACATCGATATACCGCAATATTTTGTTTTGGACTTTAAGCTTACTTGCATTTGTTCTGCCACCATAGAAGGTATCTCGAGGGTTTAATGGTTCTACTATATCATTACTGATTTTGTATTCTTTGGATTTTACCCATCGACACTCCCACATTTCAATTAGAGTGAATCCCACACTTATGATTTGTTTACTTCTTTCTTTGGTTTTTTGGTACAAGTCGCCCATTGTTTCATGATTTACATTGTTGATTGTATCTTCGTTAAAACATTCAGGGCACCCGTGCCAGAAACACCCGTGATATTGGTATACAGTATTGGTTTCCTTATCGAATCCGTCAACTTTTGCGCCACATATGTTAATTTCTCCGCCATTTAAGGCACGCTACACACCTGTAACGGTATTAAGCCAAGCTATAGAACCTTTACTGTACGATTCTTTTTTGTCGTCTTTTATGATAGCGATAGTTTTTGGTTGCAGATATTTTGTTCTGTAGATAGCCATACAGACACCGGCTATTGTTATGTACTGAAAAAGGTCAATATAAGCAATTTCTAAAAATTGCTTTCTTAGCTCTAAGCATCCTCTTCGCAGGATATCAACATCCGAATCACAATATTCGAGAAATTCTTTTTGAAAATGAAACACATAGTTTTCCTTGACTTTAGCAGCATGCCACTTTAGAAACTGTTTCCGGGCTGTTTTTTCCATTGTATCAAAACCATAGTATTTTACATCGGGAATGAGTCCTATATGATCCTGGTTTTCGTTTGTATTAAAGTAATGTGGGAAATACCCTTTTTTTAAGTTCGTTTATCCAAACGTTTTTGGGAATGTGCTTAGAAGTGAAGCCACAAAATTATGACTGTCTATAATTCTAATCTGGCCGACAGTTAGCAGCATTAATTTGGTACCATTATAAATAGAGTGAGGTTTCAAAGTACTAACAACACAGTATTTTAGGAAAAAACTGTGAGTCATAACATTTGACGTTGTGCGCAATGGCGGTATAACATTTATGTTTTAGTGATATTAACCATTCGCAAAATTCTTCGTTGGTTTTGAAATAAAACTTTGTTCCGCCAAAATAATGAGCTACAATAAGGTTCGGTTTGTGAATTCCTTTATCTTGTTCTGCTTCGTAATCAAACCATATGTACCTTTCGGTGTAAGCTTTTGATCTTTTAGGTTACATATGAAACCTCTGTTCAACAGTTTTGTCGATTTCATCACAATTGTGACAACGTGAATACCCACACATGTGTGGTTCAGCTCTTAACGTAATCTTATTACAAGCTTTGCATTTATAAACATCCTTGCAAACATCATTGTGATTATTAAAACAATTTTGGTTAAAGCAGTATCGGTTACAGTTTTCACAATATATTTTATTTTTTCTTACTCAGAATGCACGGGTTTTGTGCAGAGCTTGCAAACATCAGTACACGTACTACATCTATGTTTATTTTTATTGTTATAAGGTTTATCACATTTGTTGCAATAATAGCTACTTCCCAAGAAAGCTTTCATACTATTAATTATATAAAAGTGGTTACCATTTTTATATAGATAAATTTTTGTTTCCTCTTCTTCTCCAGAATAAATGATAAGAGTTCAAACTTTCAGCACAAACCACTTTGACTTGAATATTTAATAGTTCCTCGACATTTTTAATGTCTTCTAGTGTAAAACCATCTTCATGATAGTCTCCAAGCCTTTTACATAATTTTTCGGCCAATTTAGTTTGTATTTGTCGACCTTCTCTGATATGCGAAATGTTTCTTTTAGTACCAAAAATATCATTTGTATGGTATGTTAAGGCTATAATAATAGTTCTTGGACAAAAAAATTATAATTATTTTTTATTTGTGTTATGCATCTTTTGGTTCTGATATCATTAGCCAGGTATATGGTTTTGGTGGGTTTACTACCTCGAGGGATACTGAAAATTTTGCCATTAAGTCTGCACTGTGTAATATCTAAATACTCGTTCGAAGAAATAATTTTTGCAATATGCTCCATAAATTCATGAGCTTTAACATCTGATTGTAGAACCGTAGAAATATCGTGGTGAAAATTCGGGTTGCTTGCAATAATTTTAATTTTATCACCCTTTTTGTAATTACCTTCTTTCTTCGCATGAGCAATTATAGCATTAATGGCATTTTCGATTTCCATAACTTTGTTTATTTGTATGGTGAAATATAGTTCTGTTGCATTAAACTTTTTAATAAAGCGTGTTTTTGTCTCTGTAATAGTGTATGCGGGTTTGCGTTTTCTTTTGCAGGTTCTATTAGATCATTGTGAAAACTTAATTCAGAGGCAACAATTTCACGAAAAGCGGAATCTTGTGTTTTTAAGATTGCTTCGATAATTTCATCCTTTTTCTTTCTTAAATTAACTTTAATGTTATTTTCTTTAGCGATATTTATCAATTGGTTTTTATTAAGTTGTTGTGGGTCGTGTTTCTTAAAGAACAGTTTCTTTACTTTGCTTAAAACAGAAAGTAGTTGTTGATTGGTCCAGCTATTATAGCCTTTTAGGTTATAATCTTTGGCCTGGGAACGCAGTTCCTTACGTGTAACAGTTTGATTAGGTCTTTTTCGCCATCTCGGTGGAATAGTTTGATCAGGATCGGGATTGGTTTTAGGTCTTCCTTTGATCTGGGTCATTTTTCAAGTGCTTCAATGACCTTATATGTCTCGACCAACTGGTCGTTGTAATTTTAACACCACACTTTAAGCACTCCATTTATATATGCATATATAATATAAAAGTTGTCTTTAACTATGTAAAAATTAGATGCACAAAACGGCCACAAAAAGTTGGTATCTCCCACCTTTTTAACTATGCAGTAGATTAAAACTAGTTAAAAGAATAAATTACCTAATAAAAAGATGCCTACTGAAGATATTGCTACATATGCTGAAAAAGTACATGAAAAATTTCCACAAATCCCTGTAGTGGAAATAGTTAAAATATAGTGTGAACAAGAGGGCATACCTGAAACTGAATTCTTAAATACAAACTTAGCAAACATATCTGTTAGTGAAATTGTTAACTTTATTTTAAAAGTACATGAAAATTTCCCAGAAAATCCATTAATGGAATTGATTAAAATATGTAATGTCGAGGAATATATACCTAAAATCTGCCAACATATATATATTAAAGGCCAGAGAGCTAATACACGGTGTAAAATCAAAGTAAAAGGTGAAGGCGATTATTGTAGTAAGCATAAAGTTAAGTAATATTTTTAAAAGTAATCAGCTTTTAAAAATAATTATTCTTCTCGTTTCCAACAACTTTTTGCTTTACAAGATTCCCTTGTTTCGCAGTATAATTTATACATGTATTGTGCATATGCAAGATCATCAGGCCAAAACTTATTAGTACGTCTTCCTACACACAATGATACCCAATTTTCTTTAGTAGGCTTTTCCTAACCCGTCGTGATGCATGCTTTCTTTTGTTTGCTTCCCACCCCTCGCATCGTACTTTCAAAAGTAGGAACAAATACACGCACACACTATACCAAGAATCTTTCATAAATGTTGCTTTTTCATTATAGGTTTTAGTCATAACCTTTCTAAATTAACAAAGTTGTTGATCAAATTCGACTTGGAAGCATCCTTTCGCAGTAAGCTGTAAAGGGACTTCATACAGTGGATTGTTATCTTCATCTACAAACAAGATCAAATAATTTCTGGCACACATATATGTGTTTTCTTCTTTGTTTCTTTAGCAATCCAAGCTCTTAAAATGCGCCCTGTCTTAGTCTCGACTTTTAACAAAAGAGAGCGTTGAAGTATAAGCATTCGCTGATTAGGAATTATGTTTCCGGAAATTGTAACACCTTCTTTGTCAGTTTTGATATCGTGAGGAATGAGATCCCCTTTCCACTTACAGATTTCCACACATTCATCCGAGATCCACAATTTTGCATCATCGTTAAGATCTTTAACAGAAGGAGTCTTTGCTGCTTTGATATTGTCTTCACTGTCGAAATTAAATTCCATTGTTTATTATAAATTACAAATCTTTAACTTGTTTTAAATAGGTTAACATCTATTAAAAATTAATATTAAGCCACGGGGACCTTAGGGGTCTTCAGTTATTGTGTCTTTAAATTCTTCAATAAACTGTTCAGACAGTTCTTGGTATCGAGAAATTTTTTTCCAATCTACTTTATCTTGGAAGTCTCGAATAAACTGTTCAGAAAGAGTCTGATACTGTAAAACAGCTTTCCAATCTATTTTACCTGAAAACTCCCGCATTAGGTTTTCAGAAAAGGTCCTGACTTATGCATAACCAAGTCCAATGAATTTTATCTTGAAACTCTTGAAACTCCTTAATAAAACCTCCAGAAAGGCGCTGGTGAGCTGATATCCACACCCATGCAACACGGTTTTGAAACTCCCGAATAAAGTCTTCCGAGAGGTTTTGCTTCATTGAAATCAACCACCAATTCACCTTGCCTTCAAAGTCTCGAATAAAATGTTCAGAAAGATTCTGATACTGTGAAATTGCATTCCAATCTAAAAAGTCTTCAAAATCTCGAATAAAATTTTCGTTTAGTGGTAAGTCACATGATATCAAATCCCAATCCACTTTTATCTTAAAGTCCCGAATAAAATCAACAGAAAGAGCCATTTGGCTTATCTGCTGCCAAACAGAATTATCGGCGTTTTTTATTTTGTTTTGTATAATTTGTAAAATATACTGTTTTGAGTTATACCATTCAACCAATGTTTCTGGGGTAAGTTGATTAATGGTTTTAATTAGCAGTTCTACATTCATTGTTTATGTATAAATTTATTTCTTTTACCTCTCTTTTATCCATGCGCCTTAATATATATTCATAATTGCTATTTTTTGACAGGTTTTCTAAAACGATTAAGCACAATGGCCGCAAATTGGCGGATCGTTATAATTTTGAAATCTTGTGCTGTTATAAAATAAATTTTCTGAGCCTAGATATTTAACAAGTTCTTTTGGAGGACGAGCTTTTCCATAAGAATCAAAATAATATTTTTTATCATTATTTTTATAATAAGCAACCCAATGGCTTCCGCTTCCATTAGAGTTTTGTAGATTTATTACCCCACACTCTCTATTATGAACTTTTTGTGGTAACTCATCTTTCATAAAGACATCTCTAAACTGTTTTGTTCTTTGTCAAGTCATTTACTGGTAATAAGACAATGCGCTCGAACATCATATAACCACGGAGTATTGCACAACAATAATGCATGACGCGCTGACGATAGCTTGAGTTGTCACGTTGAGCACAAAGAAGGCTTGAACCAAGCATGGGTTTAACTTAAACAAAATGTGGCTGAATGTTTACAAAAAGCTGATACATGACACATACAAAGACCTTGAGCAGGCACGTATAGAGACAAAGCATGACGTGCGCCCTTCAACTTTTGCATATATATATATATATATATATATATAAGTGTTATATTGTAGTCTTTGTGGATGCCACTCTTAATTTTAATTTTACCGTTAAATATTCTGTGTAACAGGAGTTGGGTGTATAAATTTCAGTCTTAGTTCTTCTAGCTGTCCAAGGTATATCATTTGGACGAAAAGTTAATTTCTATGTCCCCTTAAAAGGCCTGAATGTTTTTGTATGAAATTCTCTTGTTCTCGAAAACTCGTAAAAGCTACTATTGAGTCTGACAGACTTCATTTGTTGAAGTCAATAAATGATAATTTGAAGGATTTTTAGAAATATAACTTTATAGAGGAAACGTTCTCTCTCCTTCGCTCGGACAGAGGTTGAGTGTGCTTATGTATTTTAAACTTGGGATGCAGCTGATGCTTTTACGCAACACATTCAACGAATCGATGACACAACCTGACCAGGGGCCTTCTGACATTTTATCTTCAGTTCATGCTACAGATTTCGATATCTAAATCTGTCGCACGTAGCGATGTTTAAGTTTTTTGAAAAAATATTTGCACGTGTTCTTAAACATACTGTCAAACATACTGTCAAACATACTGTCAAACATACTGTCAAACATACTGTCAAACATACTGTCAAACTCAGATTATCTCACCAGGATTTTCCTGCCTTGTGGAAGAAATCGACAACTGTTCTCGTTTGCAGCGAAGGCAACAATGCCCCTCCTACCAACTGCCAATCCATTATCTTCTTAACATTTTTTTCTCCATTATTCTGAATAGCTTTTCACGTTCACGTTTCTCACTATTCATTAATTTAAATCATTTATCTTATTTAAAATTTGTTTCGATTATTCTGAATTGTTTTGCAAACTTACGTTTCTCACTATTAAATGTTTAATTTAAATCATTTACAACATATTTCCACTAACTTCAAATCTATCATTACAAATCATGTTAACTTACCGTGACTTACAAAACCTCTTGCAAATTTCGCGACATCAGTTTTTATTGCATCATTCCTTTCGACCTTGATTCTCAAGCCTTGCTTCTTCATAAACTGAGTGGTTTGGGCTTCCTATTGGTTATGGAGGCTGGTCGTAAATTACGTAACAACAAACATTCGCATATCTTCGTCAAATTCAAGGAATTACTTCATTTCTCCTGTAGCAAAGTGATCGGTCATACTTTCTCTTTTCCCATATATTCCTAAGTGACTTACGCAACATATTATTCATGAATTCTATGAGAAAACAACTTTTCTCTAAAAAAAAATCCACTTTTTGTGCTGTTATAAGACATAATGAGTGAAAGAGATCTAAGAATGGGTGAATGGAACAATGGAAGGCTATGGAATATGGAAGTCGGAAGGCGTCGCCAGATGTATTAAAACATCTCTCTCTCTCTCTCTCTCTCTATATATATATATGACATAATGATTATATTCTGCTACAATATAATATTAATGTCGTACGAAGTCGATGCGTTGTTAATTACACTAAAATTACATGCAATAAATTTAGAGTTAGTACTTCACCAAAACAAATAAGTAAATAAAATTTTATAATCATAAATTCTGTGAATGCTGTACCCATACTGGTGTTACTTATTCGTAACTTCATTTTTTCACTAAATGGATCAGTTGGATTTTCTGGGTGTCTCAAGCAGTTGTACCTCTCCTTTTTCTTCCCTTGATTATTTACTGACGTTTTATTTCACCCCAGTTAGTCAAGGAGCGCCTCTAGCGGTAATATGCATGTCTCTGTTACAAACGCCACCCCCCCCCCCCACGTGGGTTATATTTAAAGTGAGGCGTTAGAGTACCTGAAATTTAGCATGTTACGAGACATTTTGTCTCACTTTGCACAACACTACGTGTTACTAACGTTTACAATGATTTGAAATTTTTTCAACCCTTTCGGTCTCCAGCGTTGTTCGGTGCTCCCACTCAGAATCTTAGAGAGTTTTCTATGTTCAATGTCGGTTCTCCGTAAAAAAAAAATTATTGCCCTGCTAGATGTAAGCAGCTGAAAATTTGGTTCGATGACATGTTAATATTTATAACAATAATAATAATTAATAACAATACACGTTTACAAAAGAAATTGTTACTGTTAATTACATCATACACAGTGAGTCACGGTGATGGACATAACTGTAGGAGATGATTTTCTAGACTCTTCTGATCATAAACTTTTCTATTAGTATGTGTCCTGTTATCAATTATTACGGTGATAAGAATTTTTTTTCAATTCTCATAAACACACTCCTGCGAAAAGCGAGCGAAATTCATGGAGCCCATTGTACACTACACGACTGGCAGCAGCTTCGTTTCTAACACCAAATGGCGACAAATATAAACGAACTCAGGACTAGCTTTTGAACTTACCCGCCTTCCTTGTTACCATTTCGGACATGTAAGATGTCGGTCGTTGCAGTTTAGGAGAATGTTCCCTCACCTATGACTGTAAGTTCATAATGTGGAGGAGGTACAAGCAGCATACTCTAAAGTACGAGTAGTTCGGTTGTTACTCTGCTATCGGTGTATCGGTTGCGGTCAAATTTCCTTTTACATGTTCAATCTAAAAGTACGCGGATGTGGCTTATGTTTAAGCTTTTTGTCACGGTAATGGAGTTCACACCGCAGCCGAATAACAGCGACCATCTCCGAAAAGCACAGTACTAACCCGAAAATTATTTACTCTACTTTACGAGACATGCCAGGATACCGGTATAATTACTGACGTTCACGTTACAGCTGACCGTGAAGTTAATCGAGATTTCGACGAAGAAGCAAACACTGTTCAGTGTTAGAGTGTAGTCCACATGTACACTACGCGAAGAATTACAAGACACTGATTTTTCTCAAAAGAGTATGCAGAAGAGGGCATGCCGATAACATGTACCCATATCACGTGCATCGAGCGCAATACCTCTAAACTGGCAATGTTCTCTTAGAGTTCCACTTTGCACCTGACTCAATGGCAATCGCCGGTTGCATCGTTACAGCATATTTATTGAATAAGTGCAATTTAATAACGACGGTATCAATAATACATACATTTCTCATGTGCGGTCACTTAAGAATCCTCAAGCCAGTGTGAAAAGTACATTCAAATAAGTTTCAGTGTCAGTATGTGATGTGCAGTTGTAGATTATCAGTCAATTGTTACCTTAGTCTTCGAAGGATGTCTTCAGGAGAGATATTCCTACGATTTTTGCAGAAAGAACTGCCACAGCTTTTGGAAAATATGCCTTCGAATGAATGAGGTGTTGTGTACTTCCAAAATGACACAGCTCCTCCTCAATCTGCATTTGAAATTATATATTTTCTTAACGGTCTTGTGACTGGGCGATTTACCGAGATGCATCTCATGGTCACTGAATCACACTTAATATTTTCTGCCTGCAATTTTATTTTTATCATAAGGAGGTAACAGAAGAATTTCAACTGCAACAGTGAAACTAAAAAACTTCCTTTCTGTCATCTATAGATATCTGTCTCATGTAACATATTTTGATTGTCCTTCTTTAATGACATCGGCTTAGTGAAAAACGTAATGTCAGAGTGAAGAGCGAGCGAAAAGTCCTCGAATATTTCGAAAAGAATTAATAAGTGTTTGAATACACTAGCTGTGACCAGCACGTGTTTTCGGTTGCAAAAGTAGGAACACTCTTCACTGTTTTCCCTCCTGCAGAAAAAATCAAGCCAATCCGTTTCAAGTCTCGTTACTTAAAGACGCCAACTCCACTTGAAAAAAAAAAAGGATCCACACACTAGAAGTTTGGTAATTCTACTACAAGAGTTGTAGTTTAAATGGCACTCCCAGCAAATTTCGTACAATGTCCATTTTTTGAATAAGTACATTGACAATTTATTACGTGTTCATTATCAAATTACAAGCGTATAACAAAGCCCCATGTCTTTGTATAGAATGTGCTCTAAAAGCAGGGTTGTTGTGTGTCCTCATGTAATGTAAAAGGAATGTTACATGTGTGCGTCCTCATGTTATGTGAAAATAAGTTCATGTCTGTGTAGCCTCACATAATATGACAACCAAGTCATGCCGGGGAGTTCTCACCTAATATCAATGTTACATTTTACCTGTGTGTCCTCAGATTTAGTGAAAATAAGGTCATACCTGTGTGGTCTCACATAATATGAGAGTAAGGTTATGTCTGTATATTCTCACGTAATAACAATGTTACATTGTATATGTGTGTCGTCATATGATGTACAAGGAATATTTTATCTGTGTCCTCATGTAATATGAAAAGAACTTCATGCGTGTGTCCTCACGTAATATGAAAGTCAGGTTATGTCTGTGTATGTATTCTCACGAAATATCAACGTCAGACTGTATCTCTGTGTCCTCAAATACTAAGAAATTAAGGTTATATCGGTGTATCTTCATGTAATATGTTCAAAATTAAGCAGTGGATTTTGATGCGATTTGGGTCTAGCCCGCATTGCAGACAGACGACAATGACAATTTTTTCTAAAACTTCTTCAACTTTAAATTAAGATTACACGGAACTTTTTCCATTACCTTACTTAAAAACCAGCTTAAAGCAAGGAAAGGGTAGATATGTTAAAAATACGTATAGGATCCACAATCTTCACTTCAGCAAATTTATGTGTCATGACATTTTCTGTAATTTGCATAATGTAATTTCCCAATCATTTCCACTCCAGCAGCAACAGCGATCCCCTGCCCTAACGGCTGTTAAAAACACAGCACGTGTCCTCCAGCCGTGAATTGTCATACGCTAGTTGTGAATCAGTGTAAGAGAAACACCTCTCTTGTGGGTCGACTGAGTACACTGAATGCCTGACCTGCGCTAAAATTACTTCATAACAGATGAAAAACGTCCGGCAAAAAAAGATACCTATGTATTTTGTTATATCATAGTGCGGGCCAAATCCTTTATGGAAATCTGACGTATCCGCCCAAGAATTCTTAAAAATTTGACTCCTACAAATTTAAGTCCCTGGATGTTGGGAAAGTGGATGTGTTTGAAGAGCCCTAAGCACAAGTGAGAGTAATTATAAGGAATTTACAGTAGTGTCACCAGTGAGCAAAGAAATGCCGTGTTTATCAAGATAATATTTAAAAATATAGTTCCCACCAAACAGAAAACACCGAATCTTGATTATTTTGTTTTGGTAATCACAGAAAATGCAGTTACACAGCGGGCTCAAAATGCATAAATTTTAAATGTTAAAGAGGGTGAAGAATATACAATGGCGTTTGAAGGTGTTAATGAGCCTGCTGTTCGTAGTGAGTTGTGAGAACAAAAGTGCGCACATCCGAGGAAATGTGAATTGGTCATGTGCACTTACAATGAGATAAATTCCTATGTTATAATTTATCAATAAAACTCAAGGCTACTAAAAATAAAAGTTTTCTAACATATCAATAGGCTATAATGGAGTAAATTTACTGTCTAATACAACTTTTTGGTGGAGATATATATATTATATTATTTATTACATAGAGAACAACTACATGTTTCGGCGCTAGATAATGGCCATCTTCAGGTTGTATAAGAAACACTTAGAAAGTAGTTATACAAATATATATATATATATATATATATATATGGGTTACTTATATGGTGATGGAGGTGGGGGGGGGGATAAAGTGGGCACGAGTTCTCGTATTTGTCAGAACAGTTGGGACATGTGGGATGCATGGAGTGTTCATGCTGTTACCAAGCTATGTCTAGGCTTATTATAGATAAATCTATGGTAGACATAATCCTGTGTCTAATTGTGTTGCTTAATTATACAAAGGTCTAATGTACAATGCGCTATAATATGTAGCGTCTGTGGCTATAATTTTCTAAAATTTTACTCTAGATAATAACAGTTTTCTTATTAATCATATATAGAGCAGGCTAATGTCACAATAGTTTCTTCTGTACAGTTTCTATAACGAGTATATAATTCTTATTACTATGTTCTTTTTTTTTCATCATGTTAGTGAGTAAATCAGCCAATTAAAGAAAATGGCAGAAAGCAAAAACAAAAACCAAGAAATCAAGAAAACAACAAAACGAGAATACAGGACGCAAAACACAAGACTAAAAAACCAAAACGAAAACAAACTATGTATAATGAAGTAGATGTAGAATGCGAAAAAAATAAGTAAATAAGGTGTAGGTTTTTTAACCCCTTCTCTTTTCATTTTCGTCGGGCTGTAAGACTGGTTACGTTAAGGGCGCAGGGCCTTGGTTATACACATTCTACACTATTCTGCAGTCTACGTGAGGTCTTGAGGCCTTCCACCATTCTACACTATTCTGCAGTCTACGTGAGGTCTTGAGGCCTTCGTGGAAGGCCTCAAGACCCACCCGTGTGACAAGGCCGTGTGCTGGTCTGGTAGGCTTGGTTTGGTTGTCACCTCTAGCGTGGTCGGGTGTGAGTCCAACTGTGTATGTCGGTGACTATGAATAAGCGCGGAGTGTCTTCAAGTTTCGTGTTGGGCTCTGTGTTCGTTGTAGTAGTCCTGTGGCTATTAGGGAGGAGGTTTGCTGTTATGGCCTTGTCCTATTGTTAGATGTTTGGGGAAGGGTTTATAGTCGGGGTTGAGGGGGGGGCGGAAAGTTGTAGGGTTCTAATGGTCGATCGGTCGGTCGGTCGGACTGTCTTACAGAGGGTGTCAAAGATGGCATTGGGATGTATCGTCTGGGGTCATTGAGGTGATTGTTTCTGGCGGATTCAGTATGGATATGGAATCTTTCTATTGTGTTTAGATATTCTCCTTTTTTGTGGTAGTGTACTATATCCATGATCTGGTGCATGGGCCCAAATGAGTGGGTTTCTTCTATAAGGTGTAGTGCAAAATTGGAGGTGGTGCTGTGGTTTCGCCAAGCGGTCTTGTGTTCTTTGTTTGTTCGACATACGTTTTCTGACAGTCAGGGCAAGTTAGTTCGTATACCCCTGAGAGGGAGTATTTGTCGGGTGCTCGGTCTTTGTGGATGATTAGGTTGGCTAGCGTGTTTGTGGTACGGAAAGTGATCTTGAGGTCCGTTCTTTTAAAGAAGTTTGTGATGTATGTAATTTCCTTGCCGATGTCTGTAAAATTGGCCCATTTTTGTGTGGTGTGGTTTGTAGGTTTGTCTGGGTTGGGGGTTGGGGGGTTTATGTGGTTTTTATTGGGAAGGAGTTATTGTGAAGGATGTTATGTATTATGTTCAGTTCTTGTTGATATTCTCTTTCCTGTAGGTTATAGGAGTCGAGTCTGTTGTACAGGTATCTAACGGTAGCATATTTGTGCTGTATAGAGTGGTTGAAGGCGAACGGTATGATGGTGTCTGTGAATTTTGGTTTTCTGAAGATAGCGGTTCTCAAGCCTGTGGGTTTTCTGCGTATTGGTAGGTCTAGGTAGTTTAATGTGAAGTCGTCCTCTGTTTCTGCCGTGAAACGAAGCTTGGGGTGAAGGGAATTAAAGTCATTTATGATCTCCTGTATGTCAGCGTGGTTGGGATGGAATATTTTTAGGATGTCATCTACATACCTGCAGTAGTTTATGATCCTATGTTTTTCTGTCAATTTTGTGATGTAAGAGTGTTCGATATGTTGTAGAAATATCTCCGCAATTAGGCCTGAGGACGGTGCTCCCATACCGACTCCATCATGCTGGAGCACGATCTGGTTTCCTTGTGTAAAGTAGTTTTGATTTGCAATGATGTCAAACCATCTGAGTAGTTCCTGTTGTTTTTGGGGGGCAATTAGGTTTTGTGTCAGGATGTTGACGAAGATCATTTTGGTCTCTTTTACTGAGATGCTGGAGTGTAAGTTGGTGATGTCAAGTGAGGCTAGGTTGTAGTGTGGGAGCATGGGGGTGTGACTAAGGTCCTTCGGTAGGTCTTGGGCGTTCTTTATGTTGAAGGAGTGGGGTAAAGGGGCTAATTGGTTCACTTTCCTTGTGAATAGTTTTGATAACTTATATGCTGGGACATTGAGCCAGTTCACTACTGGGCGGATGGGTTGTTCTGGTTTGTGTATTTTTATCAGGCCCTAGACATAGCTTGGTAACAGCATGAACCTTCTATGCATCCCACACGTCCCAACTGTTCTGACAAATACGAGATCTCGTGCCCAATTTACCCCCCCCCCACACCTCCTTCCCCATATAAGTAGCCCATATATATATATATATATGTTTGTATAACTACTTTCTACGTTTTTCATATACAACCTGAAGATGGCCATTATCTAGCGCCGAAACATGTAGTTGTTCTCTATGTAATAAATAATATAATATATATCTCTCCACCATATAGTTGTGTTAGTAAATTTACTCCATTATAGTTTATTATAAAACACAACGGGGATGACAAACCTTATGAGATTAATAGGTACGTGTCCATCACCGACAGATCAGTATCTTGCCTTCACATTCACCCCTGGGAAGATCAACCATGTAACGGCCTGACAACCCGGTTACTCTGATTGTATCAACATATCTCACGTAATTACAGAACATGAAATTCCTTACCCTGCAACAGTTCATCTCTCTAAAGCACTGTGGCGACCACATGAACACATTCTTTAACGCAGGGTAGACATACTTGTTTCGTAACACTTCTGTAATAAGAGTAAATTGTTTACATAAACAACATTGTCTTTGTAAAAAAGATGCAGTGGTTTTTTTCTCAGACTACTTAAACTTTTAAATATTATTGAGGTAACTTAAAGCTCCAGAAATTTGAACCAGTTCGCATTTTTATAACATACTTCTCGAAACTCAATTTTAACAATATTTCCTCTCTCTCTTTTCATGCTTCCTTTCTCTTCCATTTCATTCATCTTTGTTCCGTAACATTAGCAGATCTTTATGGTGAATAACTTAAACTTCAATATCGTCACTACGTAATTTTTACAATTTTTCGTGAGCCGAAATCTCAAATTTATTTCAAAAAGTTTTGCCAGTTCAGAGCGAGGACGGACAACCAAGAGCTTGGAGACATGCACGCAATTAAATATTACATTGAGAATTTGCGGTCATTTTGATTAAATCACAAGACTTTTTACGAGCAACGCTCTCTGTAGACACGCATCGTAATTATATCAAGAAATATAGCAGGAGGATTTGTGAAGGGAGAGTCAAGTGAATGTGTAGGAAGTCCTTTTGAATACCGAAATTTCAGAATATTCTAGAACTATTTCCAGCTCAATTCAGCTGGTTACTGCTCGGCTAGATACGCTCATCGCTTCAAATGTTTCATTACTTGGAAGAAGTAATATGAGAATCAGGCTATTTTGTACATGTGTTTTCATTTACTGATGATCCACATTAATACCTAAATGTACAGCCTCAAAATATTCACCTTCTCTACAGACTGTCACTAATAGCGCACAGCTTTACATCTGCGAAACCCATGAATCGATTCTACGAAAGGCGTTAGGCTAACTCGACTACGGTAGTTACTGATGTCCCTCAATCCTTTCCTTTACCGAATGCAGGAAGAGTAATTTAACGTAAGTCGCCAACTTTTTTAATGTGCTTCTCATTACGTAGTCCACAATGAGGGACATTTCACAGCTCAGGCGGTGAGTCGTCGGCTACATTCCGTCAGTGCACGTGTTCGTTTCCAAAGCATTCCACGTGGTATTTGTATTGGATTATATTCATATTCATTCATGTACTATGGACAGCATACAGCCTAATCAATATATTGGACTCTCTTTAAAAAACACAAAATATAGCAATAATGTATTACCCATACACATGGGACATCATAGGCCTATAAGCCATTAAGGTAAGTAAGTGCCATTAAATTAGGTATGGAAAAGCAGTAGGAGATTACCACGAAACCATAAACCTTATTACGTTCTGCTTTATCCGTACGTAAGAGACTCTTAGCAGAAAACGCGGTGGTACCGTATAAGCCAAAGAGCAAGAACTGTTTTAACATTCGTTCTGTATGAGGTTACAAACCTTTTTAAGCGGAAGGGAGAACCAGCCGGTATCAGAATTCACTTCTGGTTCTGAGAATACCGTATTTCAAAGGAACAAAAATGACCTCTGATAAAAAAAATCAATACAATTCAAACATTCTGGTTTCTTACGCCGTATCGACTGGTAAATACTTAGTGTGACTCAGTTTCAGCACTGCTGTGCCAAATCAAATGCCACAACAATTTTTAAAACGGGAAGGTTAAGCAAAGCTACATGTGACAGTGAAAATAATCTGCTCGTTTGTTGTATTTCCTGGGACTGAGCTTGGAAAGTACATTTCTTTCATATGTGTGACTGACCTGAAGAAGGAATCTACTTTCTCAAAGGCCCTGGTATCATTACTTAAAATTACACGGTACCATGTCCCAGAAGTCTGTGTTGATCGATATCACGAAATCACAACTGTCCAAAATTTTCAAATGCCGAAAATGTGCGCTGAGATGTGAAAATGTTTCACTCGTTTATATTTGTGTAAGAATATCGAAAACGAAAAGACGCATGGAAAAATTATAACTGACGTAAAAATTACATTATATTTTGTAGAACGAGAGCTGCTCAAAACTTTTTCGCTCCCATAAATATTTGGGCTACAGAAATACGCGCAGAAAGCATATGGATCTTTAAGTACAGCGTCGCATGCAGTCACCTATTAACCAAAATTAGAGTATGTCGAAAAGTGTAAGCAAAACCCATTAATATCAGAGATTATACAACAGTGAATCGACACACATATACCGAAGCTTTTGTACATGTTTTTATGCAGGAAATACCAAGAGGAATTTGGTATACTTCAGGAGAAAGTTCCCTTACGTTAATTTACCTCGATGTAACCAAACAAACTTCTATTCGAAACTGAAAAGTTACGGAGATACTGACGCGACAAAATATGACCTTCTTGAGGTTCCACGTACCTGTTCAGCACGATGTGATATCCGTACACTATAGATGTCAGTCCTTGAGCCTAAAGCTGCATGCAGACTAGTTCGTGCTATGTATATTACATGAAACACGAATGATATTTTTATGAAAGCGTAGGAATTTGTCCAGCATAATATCTTTATACCACCCAAATGTCAATCATATATTAAGTACATCTTATAAGTTTAATAAGCTACAAAATTCGTCTTCTTTTTAACAGGTATTACATAATCAATACGGATACAACAGGTTTCAATCTGTAAAATTTATCTCGTCTTTAAGTCCGTAACGGTTCAACCTTGGATATAAGTAGGTTTGGTTATGTCCATTAAATTTAAAAGGAATAACGCTGTCCCGCAGTACGACAGGTTCTCCTGGTACGTCCTGTATATTCACTGCAAATGAAGCACAAGAAGGAATAAGAGCACTAAGAACAATCGGACCTGTCCACAGTGTAGCGTAATTATTACTGTAATTGTGTCACAAATACAGGACATACACAACGTGAAATATTTTAATCAATTAGCACCTGCTTTGATAGAAAATGTGTGTATAAGGGATGAATATTCGTGGTCCTTTAAACTTCATTATACCAACATTGTGGCATGAGTTTCTAGGTTTTAACTGCGGGTGTTTTCCCCAGTGTTGTTCTTCTAGGTTCTTACACTGTGCGTGATAAGAAGATGCTGAAGCATCCACCTGAACAAAATTCGGTCATCCTGAAGCCACTCCCTCCGAATCCGGAACCAGTTATTTTCCTACCCGGTGAAAAAAGCGCAGAAGACCACTCCTAAAAGGTAAATTTTATGTTTCTTGACCGTGCATCCTTGTATAACCTTTTTCAAATGAAACCAACTAGGCGCACACTACTTCTTAGTATATTTATTTCAACTTCTCTACATGTTTCGGGCAACTATGTGCCCATCATCAGGAGAACTTACTGTATCTATGCGACACGTATTTTTCACTCTGTATGGCCACCCATACAGAGTGTGTGGGAAAAAATACTAGAAACTGTATACAGTACTTTCTTACCTTGGTGTTGTTTACCTTTTGTACGTGTTGTATTGTAAGATGTCTTGTGTGTATTGTTGTTAGTTGTCTTGTGTGTATTGTTGTTGGTTGTCTTGTGTGTATTGTTGTTAGTTGTCTTGTGTGTATTGTTGTTAGTTGTCTTGTGTGTATTGTTGTTAGTTGTCTTGTGTGTATTGTTG
>Ga0131853_10003130_pt1 | contig 29671 bp, 27 predicted proteins | sample TergutLab28metaG_FD_92764 | JGI IMG/M metagenome (GOLD analysis project Ga0131853, IMG submission 92764) | Labiotermes labralis P1 segment gut microbial communities from Petit-Saut dam, French Guiana - Lab288 P1 (version 2) (version 2) | ecosystem: Host-associated > Arthropoda: Insects >... | reverse complement strand
CAGGCAGTATATTTCACGGAATCTTTACCAGACTTTACGGAGCTTAACTCATTGGACAACAGTACGAAGTAAGTGTACACATTTGCATCCGATTCTGGTGGCGGCGCGGGCTGAGGCGTAGTTCTGTGGCCGGTTGATTGCCGGAATCGCGAGTTCGAATCCCGTTGAAAGCATTTATATTCTTCTCTTGTGTATGTTGTTTAATGAGCGGTCTGCGGTACGGGTTGATCGCTCGACCAGAGGAGTCCTACCGCTGTGTGTGTGTGTGTGTCTAATTGTGTGATTTAGAATTCTCAACAATGAGGCGGACTGGGCCAGATTTAGGCAGTTTCGCCACAGAAAACGTACATGTTTGCATGATGTCACATACAGTTATCACATACAAAGTCACAACGCTGCTAACGCAGTCGCCATAACATATCAGTATTCTTACCTTCTCGCTTTCCATTTTTTAAAGTTAACTGCTACCAGTGTACTGAGTTTCTGAGGTGAATAACGCTTTGTTTCTTCATCTCGTTCCCAATATACAGAGCTAGGACTCTGAACACTATCTAGTTATTCGTTGCTGCTTATTTAACGATGCTCAAAATATCTCTCGGTATAAAGGATTTTTAAGCATTCTCAGCTACAGTAGACAGGCCGGGATAATTCAGTCTGTATAGCGATTCGCTACGGCCCGGGGATCGAATCCCAATATAGGCGAGAATTTCCTCACCCGTTCTGAACGGCCCTGTACCCCACACAGCCTCCTGTACAATGGGTTCCGGGGCTTTCCCAGAGTTAAAGCCGCCGGGGCGTGACGATGATCACCCACCAATTTCTAGCGTCGAAGTTAAAGAAAGAGTAAAGCTGTATCTCAACTTTCCCTCTCAAACTTCGTGGTCTTTGAACTTCGCCATCGCAACGTAGGCCCTTTCGAAGAAAAGCAAATTCAATGCCTGAAATCTGCGGAAATTTTTCAGCTGTAGAGATTGATTTTATGGTTTTATGGTCGTGACACCGTACAGTCCAGTAGTTGCTCGAAAGTCCCTAGGTCTTAAGTGCGAGTTGTCATAATAATTTACGAATCACTGTAATGTAACAAGACAATTGAGACTTGTACTTTGACCTGCCGCAAACACATTTGTTAGCAGGAAGATCGTTGTAAATACAAAAAATTGTTGAATCCTTCAGAAGCCTATAAGGCAAGTGTGTTCATGAAATATGATTACAGAACTCGGCGCAGAGATTTGTTCTGGTGGTCGACAATTTCGCGCTTGCAATAACGAACACACCTCCTTGTATGATAGAAGTCAAAACAGTCACAGAGCCGTGGAGGTTTGTCTGATAGTCACTGAACGTGGAACCGTACTGTTGTTACCAATGACGTGTCGGTGACTTGCAAACAAGCTGCAGAATGCTGCAAAAATATGAAGTTGGAATGCTACAACGAATGATGCTACAACGAACGAATACAACAACGAAAAGTTGTTATTAATAAAATGAGGATCCTACAACGAGCGCGGAGGAGTACTATCGGCCAACGTAGCACGCGCGTGCTCATAACGTACCGGGCCTTCCATCTATGATTAAAGCGTCAGTCATCATCTTAGTTATCGTTTGTATGTTTCAGTTGTCAGTTTAGTTGTTATCTGCTTATGTGTAAGTTAATAATAAATACTAATAATAAATTAATTTTATATTATTTTTAAAATTGTATATTTTTATTTTATTAAAATTTTTGCTTAAATGGTTGTGTTGGATGGCAAATGTGGGCCTGGGAGGGATTATCCCTAAATTCGTAAATATTTATATATGCTAGAACGAACAGATGATATAACGAATGACGTTCTAGAAACAATTACGCTCGTTCCAGCATACCCCAATATATTCCTTATTTTAACGTCAAATTATAAAACATGCGTTTACAAGGCTTCGTATCTAGGAGGAAAGGTCATGTTAGTCACTTCGTCTATTCGTTAGATCATTTTTCCAACTTTTGATATAATTTTCTGAAAACAATGGAAGACAGGACGAAAGAAATTATTTCGTCAAACAGACCTAATAAAAATTTGAAACCTGCTTTAAAAACACTTACAAAATACCGCCATATAATTAAGAATACGGTTAGATCCACAGACAAAAGTGTATTTATTTAGGGTTGTACATGTTCCCTGCAATCCAACAAAAATATAATCGTTTATTTCAATTAATTGCTTATGTATTCGATAATAAATATTTGATATGATGTAGTAATTTTTCCTACATGCTGCGGCCAATAACGGCCGTGTTCCAGGAGAAAACTGAAATAAGAAATAGATTTTTGATATGGAAATTACTTCGAGGATGGGCGTAAATAAAAAAGAATAAAAATATTTCCAAGCGATTACAAATTAGATACAATTCAAATGCTAATATTATACTAGAAAATGTAGGAATCATGCAAAGTGGTACCTTTTAAATTACATTTACAAATATTAGTGTCAACAGTGAAAGAGTCTTGATGTGTGTGTACAAATTGAACGTAGAGTTCCACTTGTAAGGTTATGTACATCTTCTATGACTGTGTAACAATTCTAATGTAGGTAAGAATTAACGGTCTAGTAATGTAATTTTAGATTTGTTTTATACATGCACAAAAAAGAAGACACGTTGTCTCTAAAGAAATTTACATTTATAATCCCCCTGGAGAGGAAATATGTAGGCCAAAATATGAAGAAGTGCTTAGGACGAAAATGCATTAATATATGTGGAACTAAATGAAAGAGATCACAAGTATACAATCCTGTAACACAATAAATAACATTGCACATCCACAGGAATACCAGGAAAATATGCCCACGCCGTTCTAAGGTAAAGGAATAAAAACAATATATTTCTTTGGGAGCATAATTTAAAAAAGAGACGCAAAACTTTTTTGGATATTGTCGACAAATCATAGGGGTATTGCTTGAAATCTGATATACACACATACATAAAAATACATATAAATACATATTTAAATACACAAATATATACATATACACATACAAACATAATTACATATGTACATGCATACATACATATATACATAAATACATACATGCATACATACGTACATATATACGTACATACATACACAAGTATATGCATACACATATGCATACGTACATATACACACAGGCGTATAATTTTTCAAAAATAGATTCATAATTTCACACACACATATATATAAACATAATCAAATACATGCATTATACATAATTATATATACACATACATAGAAATATGCACACATTCACACATACGTATAAACGCATACACACATACACTCATAGGAACACATACGTACATATAAACATAAACACATGAATACATACACACAAATAAATACATACATACACGAAAATATAATACATACATAAATACGTATATGCATAAATGAATTCACACACACAAATACATACACACATTTACACATAGATATACACACAAATATACATACATACATACATACACACATAAATACACACTTACATACATAAACATACATATATACCTACCAACATACACACATATATATATATACATACACATTCATATATCCATACAAACATACATTCACAGTTATACGTACATATATACACACATAGATATTCACATACATATAAACAACATACATACACACATTCATACGTACATATATAAGAAAACTGAAATGCATACAAACATACACACATACAACAATATATATATATATATATATATACATATATATACACATACATACACTCATGCATTCAAATATACATCCATACTGACATGCATACACACATACATACATTCATTAATACACACATAAAACACACATATATACAAATATACAAACGTAAATACCTAAACAGATACATAAACACACAAACATTCACACACATATTTAGCAACATACATACACAAACATATATACATACATAAACACTACATACATAAATTCACACGTAAAATCACATACATACGTACACACATACATTCACATATGCATACGATCTAACACAAATATACACATATATACACATACATATATGTAAATATGTACATACACACGTACATTCACACATACACACACATAGACACATACATATATTCATATATACATACTTACATACATACATAAATTCAAAAATACATTCAAATATACATTCATACATGTATACATACGTACGTATATAAATGCATATATTCATACACATATTAATACATACACACATACGTACATACATACACACATATATGTATAAAAACATACATACAGACAGACATATATATATACGTAAACACGTACATACATACAGACAAACATACATACACACACATACATACATACATACATACAGGCATAGAGCACGCTCAAATACATACATAACAGATACATACAAATGAACACATATTCTTACATACTTACAAACACATACATACACACACACATACATACATATACTCATGCATAACGAATACACCCATACATACATACATATATGCATATATCCCTACACACATACATACATACATAAATTAAAAAATATTAACTTACATATATATTTACACACATACACACATACTTACAAACATACATACATACACTCACATACATACATATACACACACATACATTCACACTTACATACACACTCGTACTTACATACACAAATAAATACATGCATACATTCACACACACATACACATCTACACACATACATAAATGCACACATAAAAAACATGTGTAAATGTACATACATACACATATACTTACACATATATACATACACAAGGACATTCGCATACTTACATACATCATACATAGACAGACGAATACATACATACATATAATCATTCAAACGTACATACACACATATAAACACACATGTACATTCATACATACATACATACACAAATAGACACATTGCTACATATATACATACATATATTCATACACTAATAGAAACACACATATTCTTACATAAACACACATACATCCTTACATAAATAAATACACACATAATTTCATACACACATAAGTATATACATACACACACATACATATGTACAAATTTATATACGTTCATAAATAAATGCATACACATATTCACATACATAAATAGATTCATGCATTCATACACATACATACACACATACATACATACAAACATAAACTCTTACATTCACACGTATAAAAAAAATACATATATATATACACACACATACATACATGTACACATAATTCACACATACACACATACATACACGCAATCACACATACATACAAGCATACATACTTACATACACACACACACAAACATATACTCACATATACATACATACATACATATATATACATGCATACATATGTACGTAATTCCAAACAGAATCTTATACATACACATATAAATACGTAATATAGACACACGCATTCACATCGAAAAATATACAACCTTTTTTCACACATACATACAAGTAACCACACATAAATACATGCATTAATATATACACATATACTTACAAATACACACACATTCGAATGTACATATATACTCATACATACATAAATACATAAGAACACATACGTACATACAAGCATACGCACTTGCATAAATACATAAACACTTACATACATACATACAGAAAATGCAATACATAATATATATGCTTAAATGCGTACATTTATATATAAATACAAACACACGTTTACACATAGATACGTAAATAAATACATATAAATATACAAACATACATACATATTACATACATAAATACGTAAACTCACATAAATACATACATACATAAACACGTACATACTCATATACACAAACAAATTACCGTTAGTGTTTAACCTGTAAAACCATACAAGAAGCAGTTTTAAAAGGATAAACAGTGGAATTTACGTTAAAATATTTGATTAATAACTTTGTCTTAATAAACCTTTGGATAATATTAAAGTTGGTGTTCGGGGTGTCTAAAATTTTACTTAATTATATAAAAAATTGTTTCTAACTTAGATTAATTCTTTAAACGCCGAGTTAAATTCCATCTGCCATATGCTGGCGTTATTAGGAGCTCACCATATTCTCCACGTTAGCAGGGTGCGGGTTAAACAACGTGTATTCATTAGAAAGAGAAATTTATTAATTCTGTTAAGGCAACAATGTCTGTTGTTTCTTATGCTTTAACTGAAATTAAATAGTCTAGAACCTCCAATAAAGTACATAGTTTGTCAGTTTTAAAGCGACAGGTGATATTCGTTTAACGTTATGTGATATGAAGATTAATGAAAGCACGCTGGGTAACATTTCAGAACAGCGAAAGCCTCAACTATACCGCTGCCGAATACTGAAATTTCGGAAGGCAAATTTTTTTTAGAAGATCTACTGCTAATAGCAATGGAATACGGCAGTATAATTCTGGCGTACATGAAAGAAACCGGAGATGGCGTAATCACAAGAAATGAATTTATCCCTAGCTTCGTGCGAGCATTTATCTCTCGTTTCATATTACGATTGTCTTGCCCTTTAAAAGAGACTTGATTTCTTACTTTCCACCTGAAGTATTTTGGAACTTTATTCAAAAAGGAAATGAACGTGAACTTTAGGTCCCTGATGCTTGCGGAGGCGCGGCCGGGATGCTCGGAATTGCCTAGACTCTTCTTTCTATGCGGTGAACTGGACAAGTAGAAGGAACTACTTAATTATTCTCTTAAAAGGCCAAATAAGGAGCAATAAACTGACATCAAGCATGAAACAAAGCGCAACAAGTTATGTCACTATTTATCTTTAATTATAATTCCCTTAATTCTAATTAGGTAAACAGCTAGTACGTGTCTCTTAAAGCCTTTATGTTAACTCATTATTACGTGATGCACGCTAGTACTAGAAATCCAGATTGTGGAAATTGAGTCATATATAAACAGAACCATTGTTCTTTGTCTGAGAAACGGGTGCAGGCAGCGGCTTCGTGAATCTCTGACATGTCATCAGATGACGTAAGATTTATCAGACTGTTGCACACCCCACTTACCTTCTTGTCACCCCTAAGGGGCCCTAGTATCGGCGAAGACACAGGCTACCTCCTTCAGGGGATTGTGAGCTCCCTTCGCAGACGGGATACAGGGCTTACGTCCGCAGTCTAGGGAACGCAACTCAATGGAATTTGAAGTTCTGACCGTGGGGCTGAAGAGGGTTCACGTCTTCTTGGATAATAACGCCGAGTCAACTGCTAAGTCGTTCTTAGTAATTCGGGAGGAACGTTTTCTTGCATTTCTAGAGCCTGTAAATTCAAGTGCAGATTACTTGATCAGCTAGTGCCGCATGAAGTAATGCAGCAGCCATATCTCTTTTTTTTGTGTAAAATAAGGTGACCTGAGTTTGGTTCAAGAGTGGAGTAAGTCGAAAAGAAGTGAGTGTAAGAGTTTCATAAGAGTAGGTCGTGAACCGAGAGGCGGACGCGGTCCGTATAGGAAAGGTACATCAAGGCACTTCATATTCTTTAACTTCGTGGCAACCCTGAAGAAGTACTTGAGAAAAGAAGTGGAAAGAGAAATATTTTATTACAGCCTTCGTGTAGTTTGTTATAGGGGTCCCTCTGTAGCCACCCCTACGCCTATATTAGTGGCGAGTGTAGTGCAGGAAGGGCCTAAGGGTGGTCTCGGCACAACTCGTCCTTGAGCACGAAACATCGAGTGTCGCCCCCGTGCACCTTGGTTCCTCTGTAGCCACCCCTACGCCGATCCCAGCGTGGAGTGTAGTGCAGGGAGGATCTAAGTGCGGTGTCGGCGCTGCAAGTTCTTGAGCAATATATTAAAAAGAATCGAGTGCCTACCGTGCCGCCTGGTATAGCGGTCCCTCCGTTCCCACCCCTACGCTGAACTAGGCCCAGGAACCTTTGCAGGAAGGACGTAAATGCGGTCCCTGCACTTCTCTTTCTTTAACATAATATTAAATAGAATTGGAGTTTAAATTTTTGTTCATTTTTTAATCAGGGTATGGCAGCCGCCGTCCAGTGTGGTCTCCGGGACCAGGTGTAAGAAGGTCCTAAGTACGGTCCAGGCACTGAACTTTCTTCAGCATAATAATATTATAAAGAATCGGTGTTTGTAACCAAGTTAATTAACAGGTTGGCAGTTGTCGTCTAGCCTGGTCACCAGGGTCCTGTGCAGGAAGGTTCTTAGTGCGGTCTAGGCACTACTATTTCTTGAGCATATAAATAAAAAGGATCGGCAATCGCCCTTTGTCCGAAGGTATTGTATCAGGGTGTGGCAGCCGCCGTCCAGCTTGTTCCTCCCTAGTGCAGAAAGGTCCTAAGAACGGTCCAGGAACTACTCTTTCTTTCGCCTCGGCCGCCCACTCCTATGCCCGCCGGATAGATTGGTAATGGCCGAGGTAATTTATTAGGTTCACAGCCGCCTCCGCCGTCGCCGCCGTCGTCGCCATAGCTCTGAATGTAGTGCAGGAAGGTCAAAAGTAAGGTCCAGACACTATATGTTCTTGAGGTTCGGAGCCCCTACGCCCAAGCTTGCCCGCCCACCCGCTGGACAGATTCGTAGCCCGGGACCTGCCCACATGACAGATGTGATGGGATGGGGCGGGCGCTAAATTTGGAAATGAAACAAAATATGGCGTGCGTGCCGCAGTGCGAAGTGGTAGAGGGTCGTATGGTTGTGTGTATGGTGTGGGGAAGAGAGAAGGCCCCCCGCGTCTTTCTAAAGCGTGAATGAAGCGAAGGTTAACTTAACATCGTCAGAATTGTTAGTAAAAATAGATGAAATCAAATTTCGGTGCATGATAAGTTTCAAAGTAGACGTGATAGACCGTATGAAAATATAAAAATTTAAGTTTTCCCCAAAAAGTGGGATGTTGAAATTTAGCACCCGCCTACTGGAAAAGTTAGGTAAATGTATGTCAATAGGTGGAAGGCAAGTGTGTTGGTCACCTCTGTGGCAGATCGTGAACAATGGAATGCATCGGCGGTCGGGTGAAAAACAGTTGCTAGTGCAGAGTTCCCCGGCACTGTTAGAATAGTATTTAAGCACATTAAATTTAACAGTGGCTGCACTTATCTAATTGCAATTAAACACGTGCACAAGCGTGCCATTTTCTGCCATAGCATTAAATCACTCGCACAACTGGGCGAACTGCAGGTACGAAGGTGATGTCACCAACTGACGCAGACATCTTTGTTTCAAGCCACTGACGCAACATAGATAATATGGTCTTGAGATATGTCGAATGAGGGAAGGGGAAGAAACGCCTAGGGGTCTGTAAGAAACGTAACACTAAAGGAACCCCACCCCATAATAGCATTGTTGTAGTGGTCGCATGAGTATGTGCATCGTGAAGAAAGCTGCTAGTGAGTGTTATAAGTTGCGAAGACACCCCATTGTAGCATTGTTGTGGTGGTCGCCTGGGTGTGCGTCGTGAAAAAAGCTCCTACAGTGTACACAGGAGTGTGTGTGGATGTGTGTGTGTGTGTGTTTAGAAGCTCTGAAAACGAGGCGTTTTGGAGGTAGGTGAAATTTGTACATGATACCTCAGTGCAGTGAGTTGAATTTAAAGGCCAGCGCACATGTTGCAGCATGATGATCACAAATGTGCTTGTGCAACATCGCTTACGTTCACATTCAGTGCTCTTGCGTTTGAAGTGCTTCCGCTTAAGGCTGCCGAATGCATGGGGCAGAGGAAAACTCGTTTGGATTACGTGTTAAAAAGTGATTGCGAGAGTAGAAAATGATTCGAAATAGAACCGATCATGAACGCACTGACGATAATGTGCATGAAGACGGAAAACATGATCTTCCTGAACCGAGCGTCCGTCCTTCCGTGCCCGAGGCGTAACCTTACCATTTCAATACTGAGGAAACCATAGACGTCTCGTACTACGATTTGAAGGAGATGGGTGAGGTGGAGATGACACATTGTCCAGAGAGACCGAGTGCGACATTTTCAAGCACATCATCGCCAGTCCGTAAATTATCACTTCTGGTTTCCATTGTCTAATTTAACGTTCGCTATTACTAATGCGTGAGTCAAACAATGTTCCTCTGCCCCCTTGCATTCTGCAGCCACAAGAAGAGTACCTCAAACACAGGTATGTATGTGAACGTAAGTGATGTTATATTTTGCATTCCTGAGATCATCATCCTGGAGCATGTGCGTAACCGCGTGAGAGAGAAATAATATCAGACTACACCTAGGTTGTCGTTGCTGTATCCGTGACGGTGGCTGCTGCAGCTTTGTGAGGAAGGCGTTCCGCAGGGTGGGATGTCGAGAAACACAATTAAGTGCAGTTAATATTTCTAATAATATATGTGCAGTGATCCCCAAGAAAACATACAATACTATTAAATTATGCTTTTATTCAGATAAGCAATAGTAATACAAGTTTATACTGCTGTCACGAGCTCCTCGCACTGATGATGATACTCTATAAGGCCACATGCGTTAGGCACCTGTTCGACATACGTCACTGAAGTTACGGACGATGCCACATACGACAGTACGTCCGGGAAAGCGAGTGTGTAATGGCGCAATTGTTGTTGCAGTATGTGAAACATTCGGGCGAGATATTGTAGGTCCATTATAGTGAGGATAATGTACTGCGTGCCGAAATACAGACTTGTAGACCCGAAGTTTTTCGGCGGTGATAAGCGGAATGCATAACTCACGCAACCCGACCCGGTCCCTCCATTGCAGATTGAAACGAGCATCTTGGGTAGACAGTCCGCCAGAATGTCCATATGCTCGTCTTTGAGAATGATGAATTTTGACCCGCCCCACCGTATGGCACCAAATTCCACCAGTGGCTGTTAGTCGCGTGCAGGGTAGAAACCGAGAGACACGTACTTGGTCCTGTCCGACTTGATGAAAAATAGACGCTTCACCAGGTCTCTTTGGGTTTTAGAAGCTGGACTGACAGGGCAGTAGGGACAGATATCGGAAGAGGCAGCGGGCAGCTGTTGCTCCAGGGAGCGCTTCCTCTTATTAGCAGGTTGTTTTTGTCGACTAGAAGCCATCGCAGCAGCAGGGAGCAAAATGATGTGGGACGTGCACCATCGGGTTTTTAAACAGCTGCAAAATATTGGGTAGTATGACGTGTCACATCAACTGGCAATTGGACATAATCTTTCCTCTTCAGATAATACATTAAACAATCGTAGAGGGAATGCGCGGTTTTGGTTACACAAGTGTATTTGAGAAACTTGTGACAAGGCAATATACGCCAGCGTTTGTAATTGAAAGAGACGGGTGGGGGCACTTGAGATATTCTAGGTTATGAATCGGCCATCCCGTCATTCGGGCAAGTAATGTACATTTATAGACGACGTAGGCGTACAGGTGTGTGAAACCTGCCACGGCCTCCGTAATGACCGTGTGTAAGTCTTTATATTCGAAATGTCCGTCGGCCCAATTCAGGATATTCTCTGACGAACCATGATCCGCCATCTTGTAGGGGCTCTTCAAACGGAACGTCTCGTACGTGGCGGCACTGGCCACGCACAATTCCTTGACGAACGTCTCATTCTGCCGCCCCTGCTGGAAATCGTAATTTATCACCACCTCCCTCCAAGCCATGTCAAGTTAGAAATAATTAGAATCGGCAAAGTGCGTACCTTTTATAGGCAGCTGCGGCAGCATTTACCCCAGCCGCCACGTTACATCTGACCCCCGAATTCGGTAGTGAACAGCCGCTACACATCCCTGTCTACATTGTTGCAGGCATCGAATAGCGACATGAAATGTTTCGGTGTGTAGCCTCGATCCATATAAGAAGGCGAATAGAGAGGAGTAATTGCTGCAGACGTCAGTCGTTAGGTCTTCCAGCTGTCTGCTATTATAGTCCTAGGTCGTGGAGTTGCGTTTAATGAACGCCTGGATTGATGGTACGAGCGTACGATGCCATATGAATCAGAGTACTAGGCACTCGAAAATGTGGTTTGGATGTGCAGGGCTAGCCAGTGTGAATCACTCTTTGTGTGGGCTTCCGCATTGATTATGACGGTGGCGGTAGCTTGAGCGTTTGATTGTGGTAGGAGATCGGAGCGGAAAAGTCGGGGAATGAGCTCACGTTACGCAGCGTACTCAGTATCTGCACGGTGTCCATTATAAAAGTCGGTTGTGAAGGCACGCGCATAATCTACTGGGAACGAATTGTCGAATTCTAGGTGAAACAGACCTGTGTTCGCCTCGGGCAATGGCTTATCAAATTTCGTATCGATTCTGATAATGCCGTTCTCGGGGTGGGACGTATGACACTCCGACGCACCCTGTCAGGTGTGAGATTAGCGAGTAATGTGAAATAACTGTTTGTATACATATCGTATGTTATCAGTAGTCCTGTTTTCGAATAATGTATGCCGGAAGCCTCGAACAGCGTCCTGTAGCCCATGACGGAAGTCTTTTTATGATCCATGCCCACAGTTACGCCATCTTTAGGGAAACGTATGCCGTTCACGAAAGGCGAAGAATCGCATATGTCTTAATGCTGAAATTTGTGCGTATTGCTGTCAAACGTACAGATAAAATCAATGGTCTTAACCGTTGTCAACAACAGACGTTTCGAAATGGGACGAACAACGGCGTTGTCTGTAGACAGGGATTTCGATCCGGCCGCGAATGTAAATGTCTTGAGTTCGGCGCCCGTCAGTTTATAGGGCTCGACATTCCCCCTGTTTTTCAGCGTCGAATTCTATGCCAGCAATATGGCGGTGTTCGGCAGGGCGCACCTGATTTAATTAGGCGCCATAAATTTAAAAAGACTTTCGAATCGACACTCTTGTTCATCAACGTAATCTGTAACCTGACTCCCGACAGCAAGTATGGGGGCACGTTACATATGTCACTGTGTAATCGACCAAATAGCTGGACTTCCCTACTAGCGCTAAGTTTTTTTCAACGAGTGATGAATCCCCGGTTCGCCGTGGCGGTCCGATTCTCGGCCGAGAAATCGCTAGGCAGCATGTCGCCAGTGTCTAGATACCAGTAGGCGTTTGATAGGTGCGTGGCTGCCGCATCTGTGCCGTAGATTTTAAGATTTTCGAAATATGACTGAACAGGGAGTGGAGGAAATTATTTGTGACGCCCGTAGCGTCCGTAAATTCCACATCCTTACCCAGGGCCCAGGCCAATTTACCTCGGACGTAGAATTTGATATTTAGATCAATGTAGGTATCGTTATCGGCAGGTATAAAAAACCCCCAATCTTCTTGATCGACGGGGTGGATGGGTTTGTACGCTGCCTCTATCGTCCCGAGCAAAGACATCTGAATGGGCCTGTGTGGAAAGATGTCAAACTCGCTACAAATGGACGCTAACTCCGCCGCCTTGGCAGACGTGATCGGCTGCCGAAGAGTGAACGAACTAAAACTAGGAAAAGATATCACTTTTTTTATTTTTCTCGGGGGACGCTTGCTTTTTTAGGCTTGGTACCCCTGTTCTTCTTACCACTCGTCGCCTCCGTGGCGAGTTTGCGACCCCGACCTCACAATTTGCTAATCAAATTTTGGGAGGATTGAGTCACGTGTTTAGACACTATATCCCCGGGGGTCGTCGCGTCATTAAGCTTGCGTTCAGCGATATCGGTAAATATCTTGCCACCGGTTCTAAACGTTTCGCGACCCACTGCTTTGGCCCGCTCCACAGAATTGGGTGGACCCAGCGGAAGAGACTGCCGAAAAAATTGCCGATCCCATGTCCTCGCTGAAGGTAGAGCGGAGCGGAGTAGAAGAAACCGATCCCCGGATAGTTAGGCTGCGAACGTTCGGATTTAGGTAGTAGACTTCTAATGGATGCATGGCTGTAAATGTCCTATTCAAGATGGCGACGTCGCGTTTTATATACAATTTTCAACAATTGTAATTTTTTCGAAAATGAATCACCACTTTTGTGCATGTCGTGCTCTCCTCGAACGGGATGTGCAAACCTTCGGTCGTCAGGAACTCGATGCGAATGTCCTGAAATATGCGCTGCTCGACGGGTACAAAATGCACAATTCGAAACTCGTTCTGACACGGCGATGATGTTGGGAAGTCGATCGACCGCATGTTGCAGACTGTGCTGCGACCGCAAATTGCGGTGATATCAGTTTACAGTATATTAGGGCGGGGCTGTCGTCTATGGGCAGCAAGGTGGAACACGAAATTTCACAAAGCCGCAGTTCCCAATTGGGGTCGAAACCAGATGGACGGGTTGAGCCAGTTTCACAGTGAATTCAGCATGCTTATTTCATTCGTAGATGTCTCGCGAGGCTTTGGTCAACAGAGTGACGTAAAAGTGGCCCATCGTCGCCATACTTTCTCAGATATACTTCACGCTAACTGCAGGCACCCAACAGTCGAAGTCCTGACTCTAGCGTCGCCAGCGGACAAGGTATTCGCGAATGGCTCTTCTGAACCTCTTCTCCAATATTTTATCTATTTTATAGGCGGTCCGGTCAGTTATTCGTAGGGGGGTCATTTCTTGGCGATAAAAATGTTCGTCTATGGGCGTGCCGTTTAAATCCTCGAGTTCGTATGCTACTCGCAGGCGCCTATCAATTAATTTCGTGACACTGAAAATCTCGGTGCTGAAATTGTGTTCGGCAGGCTTGGCGAACCGCATCTTCTCCTTGCTGATGCGCACGTGCTGCCCACACGAAACGTTGCCTTTTTGCTACTCGAACGCACCCCGTCTCCGGGCCTCCTCCATTCTCTTACATATGGCAAGCACGTATAAATCGGCGACTCGCGAGGGCGCCATGCCAATCGCCGAGTGAACCGTATCATTATAAACCTTGATAAACTTTGCCAGAACTTCGATATATCTGTACGCATTCTTATACTTAAAATATTTAGATCGACTATTGCGAATCGTGCGATGCACGCGTTCCAAGATGGCTCATTTCAGGTCGGGGTTCCGACACACCTGAAACTGAATGCCCCCCTCGTACTGTAACAAATCCTCAAAATATTAATTTAGATATTCGTAGCTCTTATTAGTACGTAACCTTATTGCGCGGCGCGGACTTGTCGAATATTTAGGGTCATTAAATATAGACCGAAACGCCGAAGCCTTAATGGGGATCAGATGTAGATATTTTGAGAATACATCTATGACTGAAAGAATATATATATAATTATCATTATATTTTCATAGGCCTTTACATTCAATAAATCACATTCCCAAACTGCATAGGGATTATGTGCGAAACGCTTCCTCACCGGTCTATGAAGCGTATAGACATCCTGTTTCTGTAACCAGGCTTCGAAATATTCGTCAGAAATCGTTTTCGGCGTCGGTTTACCTTTTATTTCTCGCCGCCGCCGACCGAATATTCTGCAATTTCGAGAAGGCCGACGGTCTGACGTGGTCATAATATAATTTGTAAATAGTAGTTGTCATTAATACTTTACCCACCTATGACGTAACGCTGATTCGACGCACTTTCCTTTCGGTTTCGCGAAGAGGGGCGCAATGACATCGCGAAATTACTTTCCACGCGTTATATTACTATTATCGCCAGGCTGATATCAATGATTTTATATATATCTTTGGGTCCTCCTTGCCGATAAGTTGCGTATTCACGTTTTTACGGGTTACTAATTCCAACAGCCGCTCCGTCCCTCTAACCGCGATTCCCTTAGTTGTGATATTGTCATCGGGATCTGTAAATACCGGGGAAACACCAATCATTAACTGCTCGCCATCCTTACGGATACCGTATTGTGTATCGAGAAAATGCCTGCTCCTCGCGATAATAGCTACGGTTCCGACATTTCCTCCTTCGTCTTCCGTCAGTGCCCCCACCACCTTCGTGACGTCATCGTCATCATCACCGAGACTAAAAGCTTGTTTAGATATCTCATATACTATCTCTTTCGATGTCGAAGGAATTTTTGATGAAGGGCCGCGTGGCGGCGATTTCGCCTTGACTTTAGGGACAATCAACTGTTTTGATAGCTCTGGATCGGGGTGGAGTGCAGCGCCCTATTAGAATTTGGTGCAGCCGTGTCGGGCATTAGTTATCTTAGGATATCACATATGGCCTTTGTCTGCGCCTTACGTCTGATATTGGCTACGCGAATCTTATTAAGCATCTTAACCCTTTCATCATTCGGATGGTGGTTTTTACGTTTGCTGCCGCTACAACGTTTTTTTTTTGCTCGCGAGGGGAAAACAGAATTCGGCGTAGTTTGTCTGTATGCTGGGACGAGGTTCAATTTTATCTGGGCTTAAAGATTAATCTGGCCATCGTAGGCAGAATGGCGCCCATTACGGGCAGCAGAAATCCACCGCGCCGTACCATGGGTCGCTAATTGCCGGAGATTGACATATGGTTATCGGCAATATTGCGAAGCCCTGAATTGCATTTTTTGGATTGCGCGTGTTAAAAACAGACAATTACATTTTGCAGTTCAGGACGTTAACACAACTCGCTTTTATAATTCACGAGTTCCTTGTTACAGTTCGTAATTAGGGCTTTTCGTAATCTCAGTTCTGCTGTCTTAAGCACGAGAAAGGCGTGGTAATTCGATATCACACGAATTCACCGCCCACAACGGAGTAGACGACCAGAGTATATTCTGTCGGGAATATGTTGGTTCGAAACCGCAGACCTTCATTCGTGTCTAGTGCCAGATCCAGGATTATGTAACCGAGAGGTCGTTGTTTCGCATTCGGGTCGGCGTCATACAGCCCAAGACTATCTTCGGGATACACTTGTTGGACCAAGTATATATACAGCTTCTTATCTCTACCTTTTTCAACGCGACCAGATAATGGATATTCAGCGATATATCTCTACAGTAGCGTCCCTGATGAAAGAGATTTTGCGTAATCAAAATCACGCTGATATTCGTATGATGGCTGCCTCTCGTAAAGTATTCACATACTTGCTTAGAAAAGATGTCGTTAAACAGATCGTATAGGATCACGACGCTGGGTTTGCCGCCGCGACCAGCGAAATTCTCTGGTACGCCCTCCTGACATATGGGGTTTGAGGGAAACTTCTGACGTTTGGGAACGGCAATCTTCTCGCTGTAACATCAGGTTATGCCCACCCCGAATTGTCGTTCGGTGCACAGTGAGTCGAGGTTCTTTAGCAACCGTATGCAGAAAGGCGTTTTGCCCGAACCGCTGGTTGGGCTCATTCTACACAAGAACGGATGCTTCAATTTTAGATTATCATGGATGGACAGCGTTATGACATGACCCTCTCCCTCCCTCTCGCTATGTATACCGAAATGGTACGGACTTATTGTCACCTAATCATCGATTATTCATTAATGAGATTCTATATTATTTATCTTCCGCTTCGGTGACGTTCGGTACGTTTGCACATACTGCCTTCTTGCGTTCTATTTTGTTGCCTTGTCGAAGGTTCAGAGCGGTGGGTTCGTTGCACTTGTTCCCTCCCAAAATCATATACCTGATGATATCAAAATTTAACATTTCAAAAGCGTTGTAATTCAAGGTTATGACCCTCACTTTACACACATTCTTTTCTCGACCATCCGCGGTCAGCCCTCTGTACGCGTTGTTCTTTGGCCCACCACTCACAAATTCCGAAATGCTCTCTGAGGGGCGCAACTCGGAGGTCATGTCCCCAATTTGTACCCTGTGTATATTAATTGGTTTCCGACCGCGTTCCGCTGATTGTATATCCGTGTCAAAATACATCGCGTTCTCTCGCAGCCTGTTGAGGTAGCGGTAAAGGTGGATTCAGGCCCCCGCGGTGACGTAACTCCAATTAACTCATTCGTATAAAGCAGACTAGGCACGTCTTCCTCTGCACAATACTTCCACGAGATCCAGACTACATCATAGCTGGTAAACGCGAGGTACATCACCTCAACGTCGGGCGTGGCCAGGAATCTATTCAGTTCTTTCGGTTCCGTGATCATTTTGGTCATTGTCCGATCGTTCCGCTCCGTCGATTTCCCCCACATGGAGTCGAGAAACTGTTTGTCCAGACTCCGTTTGGCAGCGTTATACGTGATGGCTTCCAAATCTAGCCGTATACCTTCACTCAACCAAAAAATACCACATATCGTTCCTCGTCTTCGGGACTGTGGACTCATCCGGGATAACCACTAGTTTCGCTTTCAGGTTATAAAACGTGTTTATATAGTCGATGAAAAACAGCCCTCGCCTCTTTCGGGAATATACTGTGTCACCTGATATTTGTAAACCTCCTATAACTCGAGTAACCGGTGCCTCTTTTCAACGGCCAACCACACCTCGTCCATTATCCACGTACCGGTGAAGGCACGAGCTTCATCTCGGATATGCACACATTCCTTACTTGAGGATGTGAGGACGCACATTCTACATAGGCAAAATATGAGTTTCTTATTACATCTGAAAGGGAGGACTGGGTGATAAAATCTCTCTGGTGGAACGATCGAACATTTGATCAGACCATCCATACGCAAGCACGATTCTATATCGTTACACGCATCGCCTACGTGAATGACCGAATGACACACGGGAACATCAAATACAGAATAGGGCGTAAAGTTCTCCTCCATTTCGAAGGTGCGCTGTGTGGGCTGTAGTAGGGGTAGAGCTGCGGGTAGTGACATGCGCTTTGTTAGTCTCTACCATTGTCAGTTCCCATTATGGGTTCGACTGGTGAACATCGGGGCTTTGTTGTTAAAGCGTATTATGAGAACAACCGTTCTGTGATAGCGGCGCAGACAGCGTTCCGTACACGCTTCGTGCTCGGTCGAAATACATCTGTGCCAGATCGGAAAACGATTTTGCTATGGATTTCTAACCTTCAGGCAACTGGATCTACACTGAACAGGAATCACCCGGCAGACCTAGGAACGCTAGAACCCCAGAAAATGTGAAAGGTGTGAGAGCATCCATTCAGCAATCGCCAAAGCGTTCCCCTGGTAAGCATGCCATGGCACTTGGTTTGAGGAGAATTCTGCATTCCGATTTAAACCTGCTTCCATACAAAATGATGTTGGCTCAAGAATTAAGTGACAGAGATAATGCTAACCGCCGAGCTATAAGTGCGGAAATACTTGAACATGTTCATACTTCAGCTGTTGTTCTGAGAAGCGATGATGCTCACTTCCACCTTAGTGGAAGCGTAAACTAGCAGATTTTACGCTACTGGACTGAATGTAACCCTGGTGAATTCCAAGAAGATCGCTTCACTCTTCGCGCATAACTGTTCTGTGTGCAATTAACGATTTTGGTGTGATCGGCCGGTACATTTTTTAGGAAGGTGGTGCAGCAGTAACTGTGACTTCCGACCGGTATGTTTAACTTGCTGGCGACTGAACGATGTGTATACAGAAAATATGTGGTTTCAACAGGACGAGGACACAGCTCACACAGCACGACGTTCGATCCGAGTGTTGATAGAAATGTTCCCTCGGCGTTTGATCTCTTTAATGGGAGACGTGGAGTGGCCGGTACGGCCACCAGATTTAAGCCCGTGTGAATTTTTCCTTTGGGATACCAGCAGGAAAAGGTTTTTAAACATCGTCCTCGATCTGTTGAGGATTTGAAGGAAAGGTTCCGAAAGAAAATCGACTCAATTCCGCCTGAGCTGAACCGGAGAGTGATGAAGAAATTCCGGGAAGGTCTTCACCAATATGTTGCCAACGACGGCCACGAATTGTCTGATCTGATTATTAAAATCAATTAAAAACTGATTTTAGAGTACTTTTCAGAAAAACATTCATTTTTTCTTCATAGTTTCTTTCATTTTTTATACCTCTTCGAAAATTTGGAGGTATTTATACCTCACCCTGTACTTTCATATGTACGGGTAGAGGCTCATGACGTCGACATGTTGAACGGTCTCATTCTCCCGTGCCTCATAGTGGAGACGCATGGACTCGGTTCGACCCCCGTACAGGGCATCACGTGTACCAAACGGACTCGGTTGCCTGTGGGATAAGTGAGAATTTCGGGCCTTCCTGCATCGTCAAACTCATATTCTCATTGGATCTTGACCAGTTATCCCGCTCGCGTTTTCTGCTCGAGAAGCCACATGTTTCGCTCATATCTTTCCGCTAGCGAATCGCCTCTTTATCGGCTCGTGAAATAATTCTATATTCCCTGAAGACTCGGCACGCCTGTCTGAGGGCCGTACCGTTATCTTGAAAATATTTTCCAAGCACCCACCTGTTGTCTTAAAGCTCCGATTTTTTGGTTCTCGTACCACGCGAGAAGCTCGCTCCAATCCTCCTCGCCCTTCTCATTCACGCCGTAATACGAGACGTCAGGGATAGGGCCTACGTGATTGAGGTTTTCCTCCGTAATGAAATACTGAGGTTTCCGTGATTTGGATTCCGACAGACCGTAGTCCTTGGGCAGCTTACGCAGACGGCACGGGAGGAACGACACGCTATCCAGAAACACTAAATGCTCCAATATCATACATATTATTTTAAATCGATTCATAATAATTTCGGGTTTGCATTTTACTAGGATCAACCCGTTCGGCATGAAATGAAGTGTGAACGCCTTGGCGTAATGTGCTATAGCTACGATCGTATTGGCCCAGAGGCGTGGTTCGGATACTTATGAAAGCAGGTCCACCGCATTATCTTCCCAGAACGAGTGTTTCCTCTTTCCACATCGCACGCAGTCCTTGTCATCCGCGTCTTCGCACCGCGAACAGATCTGTTGCACGCAGGCGAAATTATGTACTCGTAACTTAGCCACGCCGTGTACTCATTATTTTGGGTGGTCTCGAAATCATAGAAGACGTACATTACTTTATTTCTTGCGGGGGCAACGCGTCCTTCAGCGGTCTCATTTAACACAGGTGACCTATTTCTTGTTCTCCCTACAGTTATCGCAGAAACGTTTATTACATTCGTGATTTCCGCACGTCACGAGCCATCCACACGTCGCGCAACGTTGCTTACTCTCGCATAAAATTTTCTTATTTAATGTGCTCTGTTTGTGGTTGTCGTAGTACGTGCGGCTTCTAAAGTGCCTATTGCAGACCGCACAGCGTATTCTAACTTTGGAGAACGCGCACTGGGTTCAGGCCATGTAGTCATCACACGTCTGGTTGCGGGCGTGCGTGACGTCACTTGTACATGATTTTGTCACGATTTACACACGTACCTTCTTGCCATGGTACGAGTAAGATTAGCGATCACGTGATAATATCTTTCGACATTATCGTAAAGTAAATTAATTACCTTAGACTAGTTGACCTGCCCTTCAAACATTATATCTTCGCAGCTCGGACCCTGGTAGACAACTCTCTTATACTCCCGAAAGTGTTCCTGGAAACGGACTAGTTCGGAGATGCCCGCCCTTTGGACAGATGGATAACGGTAGTCTTCAGTAGGGTTTAGAATGCGTGGCGTACCTTCCGGCCTTGTTTATATACCTTATAATCTGGATCATTCTATACCTTTGCAATCGCTACTAGCAAGGCATGTGCCAAGCAGTTATCTTGTGCCTACACCTCCACTATAATTCTCTTGAGTTGCGCAATTACGGAGAACGGTTTGCCCCTACTCTTGATTGCAATCTACCAATGCCGATGGACATCTTGACCTAATGCACGATTACGACTAACGTGCCCAAGGCGTTGAATCTAGAATTCGACTGGGAGACATTTTCAAACACGCTCCATATCACGTCTGCGAATATGTGATCTTTCCGCCCAAAACTGATTCCGATCGGCTAGTCACTTTGGTTCACCTCATTTGAATAGTCATCCCCACCATATCACTATCGTATACATCGCGTAACGCGTGCTTGATGAGGTCTTTCATACTGGCTTGGAAATGTGTTACGGGATTCTTATTATCCTTAGAGAATATTAGACACATGTAAGCTGCCTTCCTACAGCATTGTACCTCCTGTACTGTTTCGTATTCGCGTCCAGTATCTCGAATCTGCGAACCATGACTTCTTTACATAAAGATACACAACTATTTTAGGATCGACACAACCCCTAAAACCTCATTTGTATTCAGAATAATACTCACAGTTCCCGGTCCCTGCTGTCATCCCATTTATTCTTTAGGCAGAATATGTACTTTCCGTTCCGGCACCAACTGGTGCTGTCATGTACAAGCGAGCTCCTATTTAACTGCAAGCGAATGCAAGCCTCATGTTCTTTGTGTCAGACGCTTTTTGACTAACGTGGGGGGAAATATGGAACGAGGTGGTCAGCGACGGTGTTCGCTTGTTCCAGGCACCGCCCCACATCACCGGCCTAGTGGAAACACCGGAATTCCTACACCCTTCTTCTCAGCCGGACGTGGAGTTGGAGGAGGAGGCAATGTGTCTGTCGTGGAGACAGATCCTACGGCTGCTACCGCGGTGGGATCCGTTGATCCATAACACAACATGGTTACACAAATTGGAAGCGGTCATGAAAAATCCCCCGTCAGCACAAAAAATGCTAGTCATTTGTCTCCCCGAAAGGAACGTCCTTAAATATCTGCGTCGGATTTTGCTTGAAGCTGATTAAAAAAACTAAAACTCGAAAGCCGATCCTTTATAATTATATGCTAAAGAAAGATTAATGCAGGCACCGCACTTACGTCCTTCTTGCGAAGGTTCCTGTGACTAGTTCGGCGTTGGTGTGGCAACGGAGGGACCGACATACTAGGCGACGAGGGGGGCACTCGATCCTTTTTAATATTGTTCTGAAGAACTGTATTGCCGGGACCGCACTTTGGTCCTTCCTGCACTACACTCTACGCTGGGATCGGCGTAGGGGTGGCTACGGAGGGACGAAAGTGTCGGGGTGACACTCGATGTTTCGTGCTCAAGGACGAGTTGTGCCGAAACCGCACTTAGGTTCTTCCTGCACTACACTAGCCACTAATTTCGTCATAGGTGTGGCTACAGATGGAACCCTATACCAAACTATACGAGGGCTGTGATAAAATATTCACATTTCGACTTCTTTTCTCAAGTACTTCTTCAGTGTTACCACGAAGTTGAAGAATACGTAGTGCCTTGACATACCTTTCCTGAACGGAATTCGTACCCCTCTCGGCTAACGACCTGCACTTTTGACACTCTTACACTCATTCAATTCTTTTTGACTTAGTCCACTCTTGCACCAAAATCAGGTCATCATATTTACACGTAAAAAAGACGGGACATGGCTGCTGCATTGCTACTGCCGCAGATGAGTACTTCTTCTGCTAGGACCGCGATGTAGGCAGTGTGTTTCTGAAAAATGTTGCCATTTAATTACCCATCAACACGGCGTAACCCCCCAGAACATTTAACCCCCACGTGTTACTTTTTGACAGTGCTGGTGGCCAGAGAGCACCCCAGAAATCGAAGAGCCTTGTGGGTTCGGCGCCTGTGTCTAGGTATCTGAGCGGTTTGCTTCGTGTTTAAATAACATCGAACTGCTTAAAAGTCGAATTAAGTCAGCACTATTTAGGAACGTAGAGTAAAATCATTATGTAACAGGAAACAATAAAATATCTGTCCTTGTAGTGGCATAGTGTTGTACGTTTCTGACTATTATAACAGCTAGATAACTTTTTTCAATTGGATATTTTTCTCACTTAAAATTTTTTTAAGACAATGGGTAATGAAGGGTATGATACGGCTAGAATTACGATGTAAATTTAAACATGATGATAATGATAATTATATGAAAATATTAGTGACGGCGCTCATGATGGTAATGACAACACGATAAAAACATCAGTTAACCGATGTTACATTCGCGAAACTTTATCACTTCACATGTGTTGATTAATAGCCAAAGCTCTCCTGTAAACTGCAGTGAGCTGTTAGTGTTGTCCAGTCGTTCGGTTTTGCAACACGTTTCTACTATTTTATGGATTTTCATTGAAATATGAAGCGCCAGTCATGTAAATATAGACCTGTTGTAGAGGACGTCCAGTTTTGTTTATTAAATTAATGGAGAGCAAAAATGTTCCTGGGTTCAGTCAAACACAACAATATATGTATATATTATCTTGATGACGTGTTTCGGTGCATTTTCTTATTCTAAGTTCGTAAAGTTGTCTAAATGATAGTCAATTGACCAAAATATGTCACTATAAAAATTGCATATATATGTATATATAGTTTGTATGGCTGAAACCTGAAACTGTTTTGTTGTCTTTTAGTTTAAATATAGATCTGACTATGGACGGGTGATTATTTCATTGGAAAAGATTGCTTCGTTTTATGTTCGACCGCTGTGGCAATTTGAGAGCAGGAAAACGCCTTTGTAATAAAGATATACGGGTGTGAGCAATTACCATGTCTTCTCGCCTGACTGATATCCAGGTCTATGCCCGCTTCTCTAAATAAAGTGGCCAGTATTTGTACCTTGCGTCTAGTTAAGACCTCGAGCTATATACCAGCTTCTTTTCCACCAAGTCTTCACTGTATGATGCTTACTCCCTGGCGTTCCTTTACTGTAAAGTTTACTGTGAGTAGTATCCGGGGGGATTTGGCCCACATTATTAAAAAGATCGGGTTCCGACTAGATTTTTAGCTGCCTTCTTCAGGGTGGTTGGAGCCGTGTAGTTTGGTAATGTGCCACAGTAGAGTTTTGTAGCGGTACTTCCATCGCCCTCCCTACGCTACATGAAATCACGTGACTTGAGGAGTATGGAGCAAGAGTATTCTAAGTCGCAGTGAGTGTAAGAGTGTAATAAGTGCATAATAATATTAGTGAAAAGGAACGGTTTTCTACGAGGACAAATGTTGCCATCATCAAGGAGTTGCCCCCGTGCCGTCTGGTAGTCAAAAATGCGCAAAAACCCCTCAAATTGGGAGAAAAAAGCACCGTACAATCTGGTAGTCTAAAAAATGGGCACAAACCGTCACGTGACTTGCTGAGTATGGAGCAAGTCTGGTCTAAATCGCAGTAAATGGAAGATTCTAATAAATGCAATAATAATATTATCGAAAAGGATTGGTTTTCGTCTGGAAAAAGCTACCATCATCAGGGTTGTTGCCACCGTTCAGTCTCATAGAAAAAAAGAATGGGAAAAAGCCCCTCAAAATTACGGCGAGAAGAAAAAAGCCTGTCGTGCAGTTTGGTAGTGTGCCACCGTACAGTCTTTTAGTGAAAACAAAAAATGTGCAAAAGCCCTCAAGTTCGGAATTAAAAAAAGCCATCGTACAGTTTGGTAGCGTGCGCTCGCACTCGTACAGTCGCGTAGAGGAAACCTCTGTGGCCCTCCCTACGCCAATTATAGTGTAGCGGTAGGAGGACCGGAGTGCGGTCGACCCAGATGCACTGGGTAATCATATAGTACAGTTTTGTACGTACTACATTGACGTATGCCCGTTACTGGAATATGTATCGAATTTCATCATGGCAGTGTAAAAAGGGATTGTCTAATCTGTCTCATTCCACATGGGATGTATGACCGAGGCTAAACCACATGACATTGTTGTAGGGTATAACGCCCGAACTTTGAATACTAGAAAATGATATCGTCTGTATTCGTAGAAATTTTTAAAGAAACCAAATTTAAATGCACGATAAATTCGAAAGTCGATGCGATAGACCCTATGAAAATACAAAAAAAAAAATAAAATTTTTCCCAAAAAGTGGCATGTCATATTTTAGGTAGTAGCCCAGACATGTTGGGTAATGTTATAGTTCAGTTATGCATGTATAACGTAGAGGTATACTCACTATTGGAACATGTATTGGAGCTCTTCATGTACGTGTAAAAAGGGATTATCTAATTCGAAACATTAATGCACACGTGCAATAACATCGTGCTGCAACACTGGTTCAAGGTTCATTTGTTGTTCGAGGAGTGATGTCAGCTTCGAGCTGATGTAATGCCGAGGACTGACCATATCACAGGTCGTACGGTTAACACACGCGTGCAATTAATCGTGCTGCAACTTGGGTGCAAGTTTCATTTGTGCAGACTTGATTTGTTGATGCCATCGAAAATATTAGCGTAGAAACACATTCTCAACAGGATGATGTGATAGGACACTTCTGCATTCACGAAATGGAGGTAGACGCGTTAGCAGAACGTGTCTCGTAGCCATGTATGTTAGTGCATAAAGGGATTATTTAATTTGAATCATTTGACACATGCGGCAATTAATGCACCTGTGTCAGTATAAAATGTTGCAAAGTAAGCATTACATGTTTTCGAACTATACTGCTTGACCTGCAGAGTGAGTGAATTATGTGTTTACCAGTGTGCAGTACTGAAATGCTTATGCAAAAACGTTAGTGGAAAAAAGTTATAAGTACATTTGCCACGGTCAACTTTGAGCTCGGATCATTTCACAGTACAGTGTTGCATTTACTACGTGGAGGTAGACTTGTTAGTGGAACGTGTCTCGAAGATCCTCACGTAAATGTAAGAAGGGATTATCTAATTTGAAGGTTAAGCTAATTTTTATGCAATTGTTGTATAAAAGCTAAGTAATAAGAATGGTAGCCATCTTTTGTAAGGACGATCTTCGGGCTGCATACCGACAAGCCTGGTTTGTTGGGTATGTGCGTCTTCTTTGTTTGATACCTAACAGTACTGTCGTACTGAATACTAGGAGACAGAAACGTGTTTTTAGATTAAAGACGTTGCACTTACTTGTGTGAACAAGCATCTGAAGACGGTGTTGCTCGGTAAGTACATTGCTATTTATGAAAAAATGTTTTATTTATATATTTTAATAATATTAAAGATTACATAGCTTGCTCTCTCTCTCTCTCTGTTTGTTCTTTCAGACGAGTAAGCGAAGTACTGTATTGTCTCTTTGTCACGTATGCAGAACAAGAAAATTACTTTCTACCCTGCGTACATTACAAAGGAATAAGATAATATTTCGTTTCAGGTGACGCGTGTCCAGGACCCTTGCCCAGCTCTCAGCTGTTTGCCGTGTAAGTGTATATGTCTTTTTTTAGTGGTCAAGCCAGTCATGCGAACGTTAGCATCTTGACGAAGGGGGAGAAATAAGCTGTAACCTTTCGCAAGAATGAAATAAATACCCGTAATTTTTTCCCCCCGTAGTTCGCTTCCTCTTACGTTATCGTAGATGTTACCCGCGCCTGACCGGTTTGAGAACTAAATTTGATATATGTACTTTGCAGCTCGTCTCACACACGTCTACATTAATGAAAAGGTGCAGTGAAAGTGTTTCGAATCGCTCGTCCAGAATTCAGCTGCTTTTGCCATTTACAGGGTAGGTGTATATATCATATTTAGTGGTCGTAACTCTATGGCATTGTTAGCATCTGAAGCAAGCTTAACACCCGTTGCAAAAAAAAATTACTCGCATTTCCCATGTAGTTTGCTGGATACCTACAATGCCTGAAACATATGGGCACCAAATCTGACGCATGCAATTTGCAGCCCCTCAAACGCACACATACACACGTCTACGTGGAATAAGTGCCGGGAAGGTGTCGACTCGCCTGCGACCGTCCAGTGGCAATTTCAGAAAAACAGGTTAATGCATTGTGATTACACGAGTGTACAGAATTCCGACATCCGCGTATGAAGACTTCTCCCTCGATATAACGAACGACATCCGCGTACGAATTCTTCTCCCTTGATATAACGAATGTAGACGGAATACGGAAACCCGTGTGCTTGCTCCCTCCAAGCGTCATTTGTGGGACGCCAATTTTTTAGCACTCCACCACAGTGAAAGCATATTGTCCCATCACCTTGAACTGTATGTAAAGTGTCCTATGTAGAGGGGAAGATAGTGATTTTACTAGTGGTACAGAGATAGTGAAGATGTATATACCTGTGTCGTAGAAACCCGCAGAACTTAACGATTCGGGAAAAGGATTCATACCGTGAGGCCAATGCACATATGAACTCAATCGTGAATTTTGCGATTGTAGAATAGATATTTAGGTCCCTGCAAGATAATCGTGGCACTCTGCAGTTGGCTACTTCGCTTCGGCCTGGAATTCCATTGTAGACGACTCGAAATGAAAGTATGTTTCACACGTCGTGTGAATATAAAGTGAAACAATCTCTAACTTGTAGTAAGTAGTTTATTTCCGAACATATGTTTGCAAAACTGTTAAAAAATAATAAGTACCAGTATAGTAGTGCAAAGTAGAATATGGTTCTCACAATATCGTTTTGAGTTCTTCAAACAACTGTGGATACATGATGTGCTTATTGGCGTTAGGTGGAGGTTCGATAAAATTAACCGAAATATATGCGGCAGTCGTATTAGCCAAAACGTCAGGCAGAGAAAGAGTGTAGGCATCAGTTGATTTCGGATGACGTGAAACATCCTCGCGAGATATTGTAGGTCGACGAGTCTTAGGCTGATATACTGTTTATCTAGATACAATCGGGCGCCCCTGAATCTTCACGACGTGTTCAGACTGAAGTTGCCCTCCTACTCCTTGCACCCGTACTGCTTGAAGCAGCACCCGGGACGCATATCTTAGGCAGACATTCTGCAATCTTGTTGATCTGCCGATCATCGAGAATGAGGATGGTAGACATTTTCTTATTTACGGATTCCAATTCCACGAAGGGACGGTAATCTCGAGCCGGGTAGAAACCGACGGAGACGTATGTGGTCCTTTCTTCGTTCATGAAAAATAGGCGGCGCAGTAGGACCCTTTTCGTATCAAATAGCAGATGGACGGCGTCGGTTTAGAAGTTGCAGGTGTCGAAACCTGATGGCCTGACGAGTTTAGGCCTCGTAGCCGCAGGCGTTTCATCTGACCGACGTCGACTAGCAGTCATCGTCGACGACTGAGGGCAGCCTATCACACGATCCGGTTTTTAAATAGCTGAAACAAATTTGGACGAATGACGTGCCATGTAATTGGGGCACCATACATAAGAATTCGTCTGCAGGTGGAACATAAAACAAACGTAGAAGGAGTGCGCGGTTTTGTTTGCGCAATCGACGTTCAGATATTTGTAACAAGGCAGGCTGCACCAGCGTGTTTGTTTGAAGGATGTGGGCTCAGGGCCGTTGAAATCCTGCAGGTAAAGAATCGGGCGACCTAGTATATCCGTGAGAAATTTGTATTTCGTAACGCCACAGCGGTAGAGATGAGAGAACCCCGCTACCGCCTCGCTCACGACCATGTGTAGATCGCGATAGGCTATGTGCCCGTCCTCTCAATTGACTCCGTTTTCATCTGACCCGTGTGACGTCATGTTATAGGGGCCCTTCAAACGGGACGAATCGACCATTTTTTGGCCGACATAGAGAGATCCTTGACTAGGATTTCATTTTGGCGCCCCCTTAGAATTTCGAAATCTATTACAACCTCCATATCGACGGTCGACATATCTGAGAATGACAAAACTACGATTAATTACCTAACTTATATAGAAAGCTGGAGCTGCATTGTCCGTCGCCGCCGCCGCCGCTGCCGCCGTTACCTTGCCGCGGCGACGCGAATTCGAAAGCGAATGCTCGGACGCTTCTGTCGGTCTGCTGAAGACGCACCGTCGAATTGCCCGACGAAATTTTAGGCGGAGAACCCCCGGTCCATGTAGAGGGCGAATAGACAGTAATATTTCCGCAGATATTACTAGTCAGGCCTTGCAGTTGTCTCCTGTTATAATCCCAGACGTTATATTTACGTCGTATGAAGACTGGTATGTCGGGGACGGGGGTGCGATACCGTAGGAATCGAAGAAATAGGCATTCGGGGATTTTGGTAGAAAATGTGCGGTTAGCCTTTGCGAAATTTCTCCGTGTGAGGATCGGCGTTGATAATGACTGTGCCAGATTGCGTG
>Ga0131853_10003128_pt1 | contig 29677 bp, 23 predicted proteins | sample TergutLab28metaG_FD_92764 | JGI IMG/M metagenome (GOLD analysis project Ga0131853, IMG submission 92764) | Labiotermes labralis P1 segment gut microbial communities from Petit-Saut dam, French Guiana - Lab288 P1 (version 2) (version 2) | ecosystem: Host-associated > Arthropoda: Insects >... | reverse complement strand
TCATATTGAAATTGTTATGTAAAATCTGTCGAACAGTTTCCTTGTCAATGTTAATTAACTAAGCAACTGCTCGAATGCTCAGGCGACGATTTTGTCGAACACTTTCACCGACGTTTTCGATGTAAGCGTCTGTTTTTGATGTGCTGGGACGACCGGGGCGCTGATCGTCTCCGATCTTTTCCCTTCCTTCTTTAAACCTTTTAAACCACTCGAAAACTTGAGTACGAGATAGACACTAATCACCATAAACTTTCTTCAACATATCGTACGTTTCTGTAACGGATTTTCCTAGTTTCACACAGAATTTCACATTGACGCGTTGTTCCACGTTAACACTTAACATGATTCCGCCGGAGAACAAGAACACGATCCACTTCAAGCAAAGGCTACTGCCAAACTGTTTACCGCATGACCTTGAAATTGTAAACGTGAATGGAGGGGAGAGCACAAGCCAATACCACACACCACTCGCTGTTGCCAAGTTTACAGGGAAGCGGGAAAAAATTAAGTCCAGTTATTTTATAGCCACACCACGTATGTCTTCTGATGTAATTTGTCCCCACATGAATCACAACAGCATCTGAGTGAGTATCCTAAGTCTCTGTTTTCCATTACTCTTCGCAGTTGATGAGCTCTAATTCCCGGAAAACACTCGACCCTCTCATTTGATTTTTCTGCTCCAACTTTCCTCACTATGGAGTCATCCTGCACTAAAACCTTTTCACCCACATGCTTCACCGTCATCCTGTCCCCCTTTCCAACAACCTTTCCACTTTCCGTCAGTAGCAACTGCTCCTCCAGCGCCTTGTTTCTCCGTTTTAGCTCTTCAATTTGAATTTGAGGGTCTCTAAGTTTCTATTCCAAAACCCGGAGTCTCTCAGATCTACATCTGTCACAGTTCCATTTGCCACTCTCCGCAACTTGAAACTTAACATTTCCACAGCTGTTATGATACCACCGGCCACACGATTCACATTGAGTTCGCGACTTTACGTTTCTCACGCAGCCACTACACAAGACGTGCACAATGTTTTCTACAGGTCCAGGGTTTAGTTCCACTCCTCCGATCATTAATAAAGTTGCTAGTACCGCTGCACACAGAATCATTGGCCTCATATACTCGTAAATTATACCTCCTCTCGTTCCGACAAGACCTACCGCTGACCGTCATGAAAATCTCACGGCCCAGGTACCCACCCGAGCACGGTAATCTTCCCGCACTTAGTAGCTCTCTAAAAACACGTCTGTCCACTACAAGACCTTACACAGGCAAAACAGTGGAACACAACGTGTATTAACGTTACAACGTGTATGGTAAACTGGTTGTGTAGTCAAGCCACTACTCGCGCATATGAGAAATAAATGAACATCAGAAATTTTATGCTGTTTACTGCTCTGATAACTACAGAACACATTGATTCAATAAACACAACGGAATGACTTTACTCAAGAAGAGATATCGCTGTTGGTGTTAACATATTACAAGTATCACACCACACAAATTGATATCAATTATATTCACGGCCGCATGACCCGGCTTTAATTGCGAGCTATCAAGCCTTTTATAAACCTTGATAAACGAAAAATCAAATACTGTATTAAGCTAGAGATCTCCCTTTCGTGTACAACATAAATGTCTTACGTTTCAGAAGCACTTTTCGCAAAAACTAAGCAAATTCTCTGTTCTGTAAAGTCTGGGACGTCACTTGGCTAAAATGATTGGGCACTCAACAAAAACACATTTAAAACGTAAAATGCACAAAACGCAACGTTCTGACACAGCGGTAATCAATCTACGAATTTACAACAAATTAACTCAGCTGTACCTAGTGGTGCACAGATGCATTCCATCTGGGTAGATCGCCTTGTAGCCAGTCCGGAAACCATTGGCTCACACCTCTCTTATATGTATGTATGTATGTGCGTATGTATGTCCGTACGTATGTATGTACTTACATAAGTACGTATGTATGTATGTATGTATCTATCATCTCTAGCCTCATGCGCAATAGCACTATTAAACAACAGTTAGGAGCAATGGAACAACCATCAGTCCCTGGCCTCATCAGCAATGGCATAACTAATTAAACTCATTGTTTCCTTTATTCTATCTTGTCATCTGTAAAATCTGCCAGAGACTGTCTGACTGCCAAATGAAGTCAAAACTTGACAAAGGGTTCAGCAGCTGGTGAATGAAATACAGTTGACAAATGAGTGTACATACACAAACTGTGAGGGTCCATTATGTCTTGACTCTACATACATTCACATAGAAAATTATAAAGACAGCAGGGAAATAATATTCAAATTACTTCCATCAGATACAGTACCATGTACAAAATTGAGCACAACACCTTAATTGTATGTAAATAATGTATTAATATGTATTATATATAATGAAATATAAAGTCTGCATCTTAGGAATGAGAACGTAGCACCTTACCATACATGAAATCTTCACTTATGACATTACTGCATCACTGAATTATGGATTTTGTCATCACTTATACATAAGGCAAAGTTCCTACCTGTGCTGAATTATGCGCTATGCCTTGAAGACATTACATTGGATTAGGGGGTGGGTAGGTCCCCCAAGACCAGTCTGAACATGGTGGAGAAGAGAAAAATATGCATCTCTGTTGTGAATCAAACCACAAACTCCTGTACCTCCAACCTATATCCCAGTCACTTTGCTGTATCAGCACTACTTATTTTCTGTATTAATGTTGTAGCTGCAAATTCTCTTGTAGTAGATTTTTCGTTGTTGATGTGTTCCTGAAAAAATAAAGATCATATAAAATATGTGCTTCTAGATTACCAGTAAAATTAAAAAAAAACTCCCCATATGACATGATGTATACTGCAGTCAGAATGAGATGGCGCACACACACACAAAAACCAGATTTCATCTTTCTGTGAAATGGAAAAGTCCATGTAACTTCGCGGGGGTGACAGGTCAGTTGATCACTTGCAGCTAACATGTGTTTGTCAGGTGGTACAATTTGTAATGTGTTCAACTGGCAATGTTCTGCAGTTGTGCGAGGCATACTCCCGTTTCTCTGTCACTTCCCCTCCCATGCACCCCCATCTGCCATCTCATACACATCAGCACAGATTATAAATGGGCTTCTACAATCAGGGAAGGAGAATATACTTATTATTAAAGAACTTAACAGAAAAGATTAAGATAAGGCTACAAAGACTCGAAACACATTAGCGCATTGTTCTTGTTTTATCAATTTTATCTGATTATAAGCTTCTGTATCAGTAGGCAAAATAATTCTGTTTAGGCAACATCATCCTCTTGTATTTCTTCATGTAAGGTTGGTGTCTTTATTCTCTGCATATTTGCAGAATCAATACACCAACATTGAAAACTAGTCTGCCTTCTTATTTAGTTTACAAGAATAGTCCAAGTGTAGAAATTCGGTATTGATGAAATTCAGTAGCTTTGGTCTCAGGATGTTAAATGTGTTGGTAATGTTTCCTAGACTTTACAAAAGACAGGTCCCAATGTAAGAACAATGACTGGATCTTTGTCACAGGAATTATTTTATCTGGGAATGTTGATGTCATTTTCATACAGAGTGTTTCAATAACACTGTGATATTGTGCTGTTGCACCTACATTTACAATAACATGCATGAAATATGTGGCTGCTTGAAAGTGATGTAAAATTAATTACCCACACTAGGTAAATTGCTATGTGTATCAAATTCGCTTTCTTGTCACGCTTATCTTCAATGTATTCATATTCATACTTATCAGGAAGGCAAGGGGCAGTGCTTCATGCAGTTTGCAAGTGATATCACCCTTTCTGGACAGACAGACCAGGACAGCTGGCATTGCTTATGAAAGCAATGTATACCTCAAAATAAATCATACATTACATCTAACTGTATTATATACAGTTAATCACATCTTACTGATCATAATGTATTCTCCTTTTCCCATTGAAGTTTGGCGAAACTGTACACTGAGAGAAACAAGAATAATATTAAATCTTCAATTAAAAAAAAGATCAAGTTAACCCTTTAAACACCAAGTTAAATCCCATCTGCCATTTGCTGGCATTATTAGTAGCTCACCATATTCTCCATGTTAGCAGGATAAGGGTTAAGGTTGATTATGTGCAACACATTAGTTTCATCAGCCTAAAACACTGGGTCTTTGAACCTGTACTTGTAAATTCTGTAATAAGTACCAGTAAAAGCATGGCATTAAACAATAAATAGAGACATGTAATGTACCAGTGGTTGCTGTTAGTCTAGAATTTGAGGGTCAAGAGCACCAGGGAGTCCAGATCCAAGAGCAGCAATAAGCTTTGCACCTCGCCGTCCATACTTTTGTTCATAGTACTGTCTGTTCTTCAACCCATCCTCTGGGTGAAATGCTATGTATTGTGTTTTCAATGTTGAAAAACTCCGCATGAAGTCAAATGGAGACAATGTGAATGGTGGTGCTGCATTACAAAAATGTTGGGATGACAGCAACATGCCTAGTAAAACCTATGTAGAACATACAACATTCAAGACATGGATTTCAAAAACTCTTCTTCATGTAACATTCATACTTGTTAATAAACATTTCAAAACTATTGGCTTCTAAAACAATAATTAACAATGAGAAATTGATAAAAAAATTCTGCCATTTCAGGGACTTGCATCAATTTTTGATGAACTCAGTACTACTACCTGGAAGGCATAATAGCAACACCCGAAAAAGTTATTACAGAAGCAGACAGGAGAAATTTTGTATAAACAAAGCCTCTTCACATTTCTGTCACAAGAAGATACACCTGAAGCAGTTAAATAGTGGCAAATAATTTGCTGACATATTCTCAATTTATTGCACCAACCAAATGCACAAGATTATATATACATATATCTGAAGGATTTAACTCTGACATGTTTCACTATATCATCTTCAGGGAGTACATAATACCAGGTTTAAAACCAATGATAAGCTATTATTATAAGGTTCTATAATCTGCAGTTAATTTTTTTCAACAATGTATATCAAATTTACTGACTTAAGAAGCTGTGTGAAACCAGTCTCAACAATGTAACTTACAGTTCATGTGTATCTGCATGAAAGGAGGATTAAGTAAGAAACTATAAAAACTGAGTCATTTTCACACCCACATAACTTAAACAGAGCAAAAGGTCTCTCCATATTCCCTTACTTCAAACATTTTATAATGCTGTGCATTCTGAAAGAAGTTAAAATCAGTCACTTGTGCAAGGAAAAAAGTCATCGTGACAACCCACTTCCCACTTCCCAAACACATCCACAGATCTCATTACAATGCACAACATAACCGGTTTAAACAGAATTTACATGGTACTAGTTTTAATATTATGAAATTAAATTAATAAAAGGAAGTGCACAATATCCATCAATATATGCAGATTGGACAACAAAAAACTATGTCTTTCTCAATGACATCTAGGCCACCCATAATGGAAACCAATAAAAATCTTAATCCGTGATAAAAAAAATCACTGATAATTTCAGAATTTTCCTTCATATGTTTAGTTCATAAATCACTTAACACTCATCATCTGCTGTTGGTCACATGTGGTGTATAAATATTAATGGGATTAGAGACCACAAGTAGTACACTTAGAAGAACAAAGAAATCACCGAAACAAAGGATATGAACAGGATGTGAACTTCTGTTGGCCATGCATTCTAAAATGGTAACTATCTACCAATTATAGCACTTATATACAAACAAAAATGTGACAAAACTGGCCAACTTATGGTAAGGTCAGGATTAAATAGGGAATTCAAAATATTCAATATCTTTGTACATCTATATTTGATTATGCTTTTCTAAACACACTAATATAAAAGATTCACCACATCCAACATCCAGCTATGTATTGCCTGGACTGGACAAAGCACCAAATTATGGACTGCAACAACAGAGTAAAAAGTCAGGCTCAATGCATGTCGAATGGAGATTAAATAAAACAAATACAATGGAAAATGTTTGCAGATATATAAATTACAGTATTCTGCAACACAGAACTTTAACCTGCATTTACAATATATTACATACATAAGTTACATTACAGTTGCTGTTTAACTGCACACTTGTCACTAATTACACATCACAAATAATTACCAGAAGGCAAAACTCACCACTTTCAGGATAAACATCAGAACTCTCATCCTGTACCAACAAGTATGTATTACTACACAGCCATCAAACTTTTGGGAGTATAAAACAACATTACTTCATCGGTCTGAATGTCAGTGAAGAGTATGTGCCTCAAGAGTTAAAAAGAAACTTTCCATTTCATAGTGCTTAGAGGCTATTTGCTCTTCAATGAAAGTTGACCTACATTGAGTCTGTTAACTTTTTTATGTCACACAAACTTTCTACTCTCACAGTGCACTAAGCATGGCATTATGCCAGTCTTGGACATAATTTAAGTGGTACAAATACATACAAATTCAAATCCTACTTCTGAATATGTCTCACATATCCAGACAAAATTAACTTGCAAAACTTTAACAACTTTCTCAGCCTTGCTAATAGGTAATATTTTCATTTCATTTAGGAACAAATACTACGTTATGTTCTTAGGTGCAAAAAAGAAACTACCTATTCTAATGCAAACCAAATCAAAACCTTACACACCTGCCATTTACTGATTCCACACTACATTGTTTCTCACTCTTCCTAGTCCAGTTTCCTTCAAATTTTCTTTTCAGAATGTTAATCTTTGGAATGAAAATCTTAACTTTCTTTACAACAGACAATTCATCAACACACTTTATGTATGGGATTCCCAACCATACGAATGTACAGACCGGCACCACTAGTGCCAGCACTCTTAAATAACATGTCTATGTCCACTGTGTTGTATTAAATGAAAAAAGGCCTCATACAGTAATGCATACAAGCAATGTACAAGAGAGAGAAAGTTGTGAAGGAAGAACCCATACCATGGTGTTCACTAAGTTACAAAGGAATAAACACTCACAAAACAGAATCTAAGGACGTTACATCTGTTCTGTATCAAGTTATGAAACTACGAATGGCACAAGAACTCTGGCACATTTGCTCTCTTGTAATTACCTTGTAAAACATCAGACTGAAAATATAAATAAATAAATAAAAAATGCTTTTTACTTTTCTCCATAAATTTTGTAAAAAAAAATTTCAGTCCAATAAACATATTGTTTGTTACATTAAGAAGTGTGCAGGTAAGTAGGCCTTCAAACAGTGTTGTCTGGATTTTAACCAATACTGGAATGTGTTGACAAATTTTAGTAAAACTCTGCAATGTAAAATTTAATCAAAACCTTTTCAGTGGTTCTCAGTTGTTTCTTGTGCACATACAGATATGGCAAATCTAATTTTAAAACTCCTGGAAACGTTCAACAGTTTTTCAAATGTAAACAGAAAGCAAACCTGACGCTATATCCGTGGGAACCCTTCTCACCTCTACAACTTATCACACCCACAGTAAGTTAATGTGCACACTTGAGAAGAAAGAAGATTACTTTATTTTCACATTGATTATTATCATGGTGATAACACACATTATTCCAACTGAAACAACAAAGTGTTTATCTTGACTGTATCAGCATAACTCATACCATCTGCAGTGTCACTATGAATAGTTCACTTACATATCACATTACCTGGTTATGCAGCACTCTCAAGTCATATTTTCTGAGTTGCATTGTTTGAAAACTCTACTGTGACCAATGTATATGTAGCAAAACCATATTCACTAAGAGAATCAAACAGTAATTTCTGTAAATACAATAAACTATACTGTATGAACATATAGCATTTCTTTCTTTTACACCCTACCTCTGAAGGTTGCACTAACAAAACCACATTCTTTGACTTTTATTTCATTAATCTGCAAATTTATGCCTTCTCTGATAAGGAAGATATCAGACATAAAATACTTAAAATATTAAGTGAAAATACACAAGCAATTAAAAATTCACTAAATGTAATATCTGCTACAGGCTGTGCCATGGCTCAGAAAGTAAGTTACCGGCCTCTCAACACAAAGGCCCAGGTTCAATCCCAGGCCCATCCAGCGGGATTTGAAGTGGACACAGTGCCAATATGACAGGTTATCTCAAAGTACTTCAGTTTTCCTGTCAGAATTATTCTATTGGCACTCCGTGACCATTCATGTCTTACATAATCTCTGCAACTGATGGTATCATTAAACAACACACTGATAAAATATACCTGAAACAACCTTACCTGAACAGCATATGATAATTCATGAAATACCGTTATAGAAATAAACGTCAACAATAACTGCAGCAGCATAAATATTATCACAAGCAGTTTTACTATACTACAGCAGCATTTGTAACTTTAACAGTGTATGAACTCACTGTATAATTGTATATTTAATTTATGGTGATACAAAGAAGTGCACTCTCAAGTAGAAAAGCAGAGGGCAATGAATTTTTCACAAGAATGGCATTTTCCAATTTCAACACAGCCACACACAAATAAAATTCATAAAAAAGGATCTTGTAAGTATCAGTATTATTTTCTCTAAAGTAAAGTTGTCTCTGCATTTGTGAACATGAAGGCATAACAGCAGGAATAAGGTAAAGCTCCACGCATTCATAACCTGTAAACTCGGCAAAAGGAGTGGTCAGCTTCAGACATTGGCTTCTTACTGCATATCGAAGGCTTATGAGAACCTTAACATTTCACTCTCCATGTGTACTTCAGTTACATTTTGAACCTCTGATCCACCATTTACAAAATGTTACAAAAATAATTCTCTGCTGTCAATACTTTTGATAGGAAAGCATCAATATGGGTGGGATCACGATAGCTTTGATGGTTAATAGGCCTTTGCCAAATATGCAGTTTTTGTAATTAGCCATTTTTCAGAAAGAAAATGTGCCACACTTCCATGCTTGTAAAAACCTAGTATCATGTTCCAGTTTTATTGACTGAAAATGTATGCTAAGTATGTGAAATATACAGCATTATATGACAAATATATTTGTATGTTTAAAAATACCAGTATGAAATGAAGATCTATTATGAGATTATGCATCTTGGTATGTAAGTTCTGGCAGCCTCTACTTATGGCAATAATGCAAATATGCACACCATGAAGTTATATTTATCTCCAGCATATAAAATGTAAAAATTCAAGGTCCTGGGAATGCCCCCGTGAAAGCCACATTTAATTATACACCACTAGTTCCTGCAGCCTTCAAAGTGGTCTCCTTGTGCAACACTACACTTGGTGAGTCATTGTTTCCACTGTTCAAAATATTCCTGGAAACCCTCATCTAGAATGCTCTTCAGGACAGTCATCACATCTGGGAATGTCAACAATGTCTGAAAATCTGTGGTCCTTCACAGAGGTCTTCAGTCTTTGGAACAGCCAGAAGTCACATGTACCCAAATATAGCAAATACCCCAAAACTCAGGAGAGTGAACCCGTCATCAGAAAGAGCACTGTCATGATGCGGGATCCATTTATCAGGCCAAAATTCAGGTCTTCTCCAATAACACTTACACAGCCTTGCTAACATTCCCAGAAAAAATGTTGGTACACTGTTTGACCTTATTCCAGAAACTCAAAGGAAGCAGTGCCTCTGTGATAACTCACCATTGCCTTACCTTGGCCACATGATTTCGTGCCTTTTACGGTTCAGTCACACTGACTGAAGTTTCTGGCCTAAAAACTGTAATGAAATTGGACAATCTACCACAGTCATCAGATCTGGTCCAAAGCAACTTCTGGCTATTCCCAAATTGAAGACAGCTTTGAAAGGCAACAGATTTTAAGTTACCATCACCATTCAGCTACATTGATAAACACCTAAAGAGCATTCCACAAAAGGAATTCCAGGAAAGTTGCGAACAGCAGAAACATCAATTTAAAAAATATATTATAGCAGAAGGAGACTAATTTGAAGGTGAAAGGACCTATTAGCATGTGAACAATTAAAATGCAGCTTTAACTGGTATTCCAGGAACTTGTCACAAAGTATAAATGCCTCTACATGTAATGTGATTCACTCTTCCTATAAAATCTGACCAGACTATGTATTATGGTCTTCTTAACAAACAGTACCTGAAGAGATGTTTGCTATTAATCCAGATTAGTAAAGCTTAATATAACACTATAATTTTAGCTGTTGTTGTAACACTTCAATAAACAAGTAATTTATACATCAGTACTCAGTATCTGACAGTGCTGTTAACCGGCAAAATAAAATTTTCAAACAACTGAGAGTGTATTATTCAACTTCTGCTAGGGGCATCTTCAGGTGATACTTCAAAAGACTCACATTCCCTACAATTAACATAACACACATGAAATGTATGGAATTCCTTAGTAAAATGACAAAAATAAAGAAAGAAAAAACTATATTGGTTTGCAGATCACTGGTTGGGAAACCCTGTTTAATAAAGCCAATCAATGAGGAATCTGTCTACAACTTACTCATACACAGGCTATTTTACTATATTTTACACTTCGGTATATACAAGTGTTTGTACAATGAACAAATGACTGTATCATAAAATGTAATATACATAAATTGTTTGGTGTTTTGAAGCAATCTACATAATACTAAAATATAAGTCACAAAGCTAGATCAGTCAAAATCTGCACTATATTTACACGAAGAAACCTATAAATATGACATAAAATATCATACACTTGAACATGACTATGAAATACAGAGACAAGAAACAGTTTGGAAGAAACATGGGCTCTGAATACTACTGCAAGAAAATATTTGATATTTCAACAATTGCTTTCTACAATTTAAGATAACAACTATATGATGAAAACATAAACATTTTATTGTTGAAAACTTCCACTATTTTAAGAAATTAGGTTACTGAAATGGTATGAATTTAAAAAGCCTGGAACGAGATCTTTACCGAAGCTCTAAACAAATGTTTCCCAACATTTACATAAGCTCTTAAACAGCCAGTCAGTCAACAGAGGAATGATGAGCACAATATTATTTTTTTTTTCAATTTTAATTTTTGTCACCCTTCATTATTAATGACTTTTCATTAATAACTGCCACCATTTTCTTCTCCTCCTCTTCCTTAATCTCTCTTTCTGAAACTTACATGTTCTTGCAGTACTGGATTTAAACACCCAAGTTTCCTTGCATGTTGAGAAATAAATAATGGTGTAACCCACATTACTACACTGTTATTTGAACCACACCAGTTTAACTATTTAATACACTCATATGCTTCTGTGGGTGATTTGTTGGTGACATAACAAGAAATGCAAGCAATAAATGTATAATTTAACAATGTAAATGGGCTACCTCCACACATCATCACATTAAAACCATTTCTGAAAAATATTCCAGTCAAAATTATAAACAATTTAATGCTTTGTGCTTGAACTGTAATTAATAAAGATTTAATACTCAAACCAAAATAAACGCAACCAGTGCTAAAAATCTGCAGGGAAGTCTCAATGAAGATGGTAGCTGCAGACTTGACAATCTATTCTGCATACAAAAATGTGCTCTCACTTTAATGGGATGTTTGTAACAATAAACATCAAGACAATTGCACATACAACCATCAAACAACTGAAATAAACTGCTGTCTGCATATAATACCTGCTCTGCAAGCACCTTAATTTCATAAAACAATAAGATATTAGAAAATGTAGCCATAAAAGAAATTTATTCCAAACTGTTTTACAAAAATATAAACACAACAGAAAAGATGAAGCACTAATGCTTCTCTCAAATCCAGTATTTACTTCTGAGACAGAACTACATACAAATGAGCATATCCTCCAAACTTCCTGATGCATTTGTGGTACTCCTGAAATGGCCTACTTCAGTGGATACAATGGAAGAAAAGGATTTAGAGAGCTGCTGGTTGCTCAGGAATGAGAGATGCAAAGAAACTCGTCAAAAATGTCCAGGTGAGACTGAAGAGAGATGGTCTGTCTAGTTCTGGATCTGGCTCCTCTGCCCCACTATCCCCCTCTCTTCGGGGTCTCTGCTGGCCTTGCACTTCAGCTCCTGCTGCTGCTGCTCCCATTCCTTCATTCTGATTCTGGAGGTTGTTGTTCTCAACTACAACTCTTGCATCCACACCCTCATTGTTGTTCTCTACAACTACTTCTGCTGCATGCAGCTGCTGAAGTCGGAACAAGCCCACCTGGTAGCTGAAGTGCATACATTAAAAGAAATGAGAACTGAACACTACAAGACATGCAGTGTGTTCAGGAAAAGCACAGTGCACATGCACATATCTACACTCCCACCACACCTACATACATTTTGTGCCTTCTTGTGGCATGGCTATTCTAACAAATAAGTGGAGGAGGGAAGAAAAACATCTACATTACCTACTTCACATTTACACTGTATTTAAAAACTAAAAATTTATAAAACAATATAAATGAAAAATGTGTAAACATATGTAACATCATACCAGTAGAATGTTATACTACATCACATCCTGGCATGGCGTCCAGCCTGCAAGTTATAAAATTATGAAGTAATGGTACTGAACTCAGAGTTGACATGTGGAAAAAGTAGTGTACTCAACATATAAACATTTGGGGGGTGGGGGGAAATCACAAATGACAGTCCTGCAAAGTAGCTACACATTCTACTATGGAGGTATTTGGAGGGGATATCTTGGAAATGAGCTTATATGACCAGAGACATATGTGTTAACTATCGTGACAGTTAAAGAAGATAATTTGGAAACAAGGTTCTACGAGTACACTATGGGAAAGTTAAGGCTGTATGTGTGGCTTGTTAATTATGCACCATTCCATAAAATGCATAAAGCAGTGGCCACTGAACTTCACACATTCTTACATTTTAATAGGCTCCCAAAAGCTATGATAGAAAGGTTATAAAGATAAGTATCAATGCTCACGTTATACAACATCTTAAAAGATGGACATGTATAACCTAACCTTGATTGTACAAAGTATTCGTAATAATTCTGAATGTGTTATCAGACATGGGAATTTGTTCTTTCTCACTATATGAAGCGAGCACAAATGAATCTTTTACAAGTGATAAATGTAAATTGTTCACTCCCTCCACCTAACATGACCATGTTTCACATGTTCCTGAATTACTGTGCTAGAGCAATGGTATAACATTACTTTCATCTGGCACCATGCTACAACAAAAGTATGACTTTACTTTCAACAGTCTAAAGTCTCTTTGTGCTGAATTCATACTCACTTCTGTGCTTACCTGTACAGAGGTATGTATATGACATTAAATGTTTAACTCCCAGTGGTAGGTAAATTACCACCTGCTGCACCATTAAGAAACTCTGCACTTTTACTTGTGTTTATATGTTTCATATGAGTCTCACAATACACACCAATTATTTCTACACAATGGACATAATGTGTGTTCTATGAGGTAGAAGCTAAATTCTTATATATAATCTACATGTACCTAAACCTTGAAAGCATTAAACAATAGAAGCCTGACACACCCTACCTTTTTATGAGTCTAAGATTGAACAAAATATTTAGAGCTGAAGAATGACTTGTATGCAGTTTTAATTTTTAGGTACATACATGCTTCACTTACATAAATAAATAAATAAACAATGAAATAGTAAATGTCACTCAATTACACATCTTTATCTCACATAACCACATGACAATCCCCATTATAGTGAAATTAAAGGCTGAAGCATTAACTGCAACGAGTCCGTCTAGAAACAGTATATACTCACAAATATAACATGAGTCCAAGTGCAGATACTATCACAAATCGAGTTGGTGATGAATAGAAATAAACTATACTGAAGAGAACCATAACTCTGCTCATGGTATAGAACCAGTCTAACCAATCCCTGTTGCCCCGTCCTTCTTCTTCTTCTTCTTCATCTTCTTCTTCCTCCTCTTCTTCTTCTTCCACACCTGTAACAATGATAACAATATTCACAACAATAAATCTACACAGTCATGGAAGTTTGTAAATGGATTCTTATTGACATTACATTTATTTCCCTGGCTATCTTCACCTGAAGAAAAAGAATGTTTTAAATATCCAATGTGGCAAATATTTCCATTTGGTTACATACCCCACAGGTGTGGTTTACTCAGATTCCAATATAATAAGATATACAATCTTGTAACTGTGAATATAAACCTTCGGTGGTGATATATGGTTCAGAAGTAACCCTGTAACAGGGACTAAGTCAGATTGAAACAAGCTGGGACTGTTTCCACCAGCAAGATCTAAGGTTGCGTGATTTCAGGCTTCTGCCGCAAAGCAGATGAGATCTGCACTCTTCTGGGTTATTACATGGCAAGTGGCGGTAAAATTACCACTGCTCACTGTGTAATAACCCAGAAGAGTGCAATTCTCAAGATCTGAGGTTCTCACAGCAGTACCATTGAATATCCAAGTCTTCCACGAAATACTACGCCATGTTGACAGTACACAGTTATTGACATTCTGACAGATCATACTGCCTTCATCTTTAGGGTCCAGCAGTCCATGAAGAATGACAGACTGCTTGACCCTGAAGGTAAAGGAACAACAGTCCTTTGATGTGAAGGTAACTATTTACTAGTCCACATGGTGTAACAACCCCAAAGACTTAAATCTTAAAATTTCCACTTTCTTCCAGTATTAAAAGATTCTGTTTATTAAGCCACACAGATACACTTTCTAGCAAACCAGCAGCTGCGCATCCTGAGGTACTTCATCAGACTGTCCCAAAATGACGAGAGGAAGAATGCTGGTGATGAGTAGGGGGGTGGGGAGGGGAAGTTGACCCCCCCCCCCCAGAAAATGTTTGTATGTAAAAGGTAAAGCAGTCCCATTACAGGCCGAGTGGCCCACAGGTTTCCAGGAAGTTAAGGTTCCCAGATTTTGTGACAATGGCACAGGATGGTGGTAGGTTGTCAGCCTTATGCACCAGCCACCTTTACTCCCAGGAAATACTCCTGGTACTCATTTCTGTTAGAGGCTGAGTCGACCCCAGGGCCATAATGTGATTGGAAGGATTTTATGTCAATGAAAAATCCACTGACAGCAGCTGGGATCAAACCAGCGACCTTCCAAATTGTAGCACAGCAACTTAACCACTGTGCTACCGTGGTCCCCATGTTTGTATGTATTAGACAGAAATACAAAATGCCACACAATAAACCAAGTGAAGTATATGACATAATATTCCAATAAATGTCATGGATAAACTACAGCCCCTAGCCACAAAATAATCTATATTAAATAAAGACACTTAATTTTATTTACGGTTAACTTCTGAGTTTGACTCGTGGATTAAGTCACCATCCTCTGTTTGCACAATTCTTAACAGGCAGCTTTGAAATCAATCTTATGCGCAGGAAAAGCATATATTTTGTGCTAGCAACATATCTGTTCCTGTGTAATAAATACATACTGTGTCCTGAGTCTAATATTTAACATTTTCATGAATCTTCTGAGTTTACATGTCCATACACAGACATTCACTATATATCAGTTCTCTTCAACCACAGCTAAAGAGTATTGTTTTAAAAAGCAAGACATACTCATTAACCCATTCCATGTTAAGTTGCATTTAGCACCAATGCCTGGTTTTGTCCGTAGATGACATCTAATATAACAGATATAACATAACATCCATTAATGGATAATCAAACATTGTTCCAATTTTTAAAGAATATCCAGCACAATTACTCCTCTCAAATATTGAAGTTACTAAGGGCAGAAGTGGTATTGCTGCTAAAGAATAAATCTTGTTTTCAGCATGGGAATGGTTCAATCAAACACGGCAAGAAGACATTTCATGGTATGTGTTGGTTCCTTTAGGCAAATTCTGGAATAATGTATGTGTAACAGCACATTATATTCCTAACTCTCATAAATTCCTAACCTATGATGATTCAAAAAGGTGCCAGCAAACAATTTCTTCGATATAAGAATCTCTCTTATGTCTACAGATTTGTATGAAGCATAATTTAGTATAGTGAATATTTAACAAAATAAACAGGTGAAATAATTTCACCCTTTAAACACAACAATAATAAAAATCAATCCATTTTTCATTATGTTTTAATAAGGACCTTAAACATGTAAGGTGAAAGTTGTTCCAGACTGGATGGAGAGACAGGTTTTGGAAGACATGCAGTGACACAGTTCTTGTTATGTTTCATACATTCAAGTGCTGAGGTAAAAAAAAATTATTATTATTTATATTAGTGATTCATTTTTAACTGTGCCACATAAATCAAATGTTCTCAGGCCCAAACCAGAAATGCCATAACCACACAGCACACACATATATGATGAACTTAAAGAAATCATCAGGAGTGCAATATTGGTAATTTGCTGTTGTGAATTTCAGTTTTGAACAATTTGCTCACCAGATGTTAAGCATGTCTGAGAGTTGGAGGTGTTAATTTGTAACACCTGCTCTAACATACGGTAAATTACATTATACAACATAAATTGTTAATCAAATCATGGACAACAAGATTGGTAGGGCATGTGGCATGTACAAAGGGAGAAGAGATGTGTACAATATTTTGAGGAAAAACCTACATGAAAGATGGCAGTTGGAAGCTCTAGGCATAGATGGGAGGATAATATTAAAACAGACCTTCAAGAAATAGAATGGGACAGCATGAACTGGGTTCATCTGGTTAAGGATAGGAACTTGTGAACATGGTAAACAACCTTTTAGGTTCAATAAAATGTGACAAATTTCCTAACCAGCTGAGGAATTATTAGCTTCCCAAGGACTCTGTTCCATGGAGGTAGTTACTTAGTTATACTGACTATTAAGAGAGACTGCATGAGTGGGTTTTGCTTTCATCTGGAGACTGCACACATTCTCAGCACCAATCAGAACTTGTAAAGAATGCCATACCTGCAACATTGATATTGTTGTTTGGCTGAACAGCTGGATGTTCCTGGATATTAACTGGAGGAGGCTGTGTGTGTTCAGCAGGATGTTCAGTTGTTGATACTGGAACTGCAGCATGACTAGAAGGATACCAGTTCTGAGGAACTCCACCAGCTGCCATCCTGCAAACACAAAGAAGTGAAGTCAGTAACATAACAAAATGGGTAAATGCTGAAACTTGCCTGAATAAGTCAAATTTATCTTAACCATAGTGTTTATTTATTTATTTATTTAATCATTTATGTCCATGTAGTTACATGGTAACATTAGACCTGTCTTTTTTATTTTTTGGTTTAAGATTATGTTCTCAAACAAGGGCTCTCCTTGGATTTTGCATAGATCCCTTAAGTGTTTCCATCATGTCTTTAAAGAAACAAGCTTTAAAAATACCACATGCAGATGCAACAAAAGTATCCCAAGTTGTGACATATTAACACCATCCCATTTTAATAAAACATGAACAAATATGATTTGAATGAAGAGTATATGTGTAAGCACAGCAATACATTACACAGCATAAAACACTATCTATAAATGAATGTTTTCCACACACACACACACACATATATATTAAAAACAATTTTAACTGATTAATACAGACAGTTAAAAACCATTAAATCCAGATTCAAAGACCACTGTAAAACAGACCTCCGCAATTGTGCAAAGTCATCAACAGCTGAAAAGACATTAGTATGTTTTGTTTCGAAGAATAAAATACAATCAAAATTTGTAATTTTTTGCTTACACTGAAACAGTACCAATGTCACAGAATATTCTTTTTAACACTTCAAACAAAGAAATAGTTCTCATTTTCTTTCTAGCATGTATTCTTCAGCTTATTTTATGTTCAGGTTCATTGACAATTTGTTAGCAATTTTTTAGAGAAGCTTCCTGCCTCCACATTCAGGGTAGCTGAAGAAGAATCAGTTGCAGGGAGAAATGGTTGTATTATGTGTATGCAGGAAAAGAATGGGTCAGGCAGTGGTTGTAGTGAGGCTACTGGACATGTGTTTTGATGTGGGCAGAATCATGTGTAGAGAGCCTGCTAAAGACAAGGAAAGCAGAAAAAAGAAATGGAATGAAAGGCAGGAGGAAGGGGAGCTAACTAGTGACAGAATGAAGAGACTAAGGAGAGAGAAGCTAGTGAAGGTGGCAAGACAAAATACAGCCTGGGTCTGTTTGTTACAAAGAGGGCCATAATGCTACTACTGTGCAACTTTCCAGCAAAGCAGTCACACTAATGGTTCCATACATACCAAAAACAATTCAAGTTACATCACTGAAGAGTTCCTAATCATGTACTTTAGAGCCTGAAGTTTACTCACATTCTTAAAAGACAAAAATACTCAATTTTAACATCACTATAGTTTCCCACTTGTAAAAGAAATATTCTGACTGCAATCACTGCCATCAGAAATTATCTTACAAAACATGAAAGGTATGCATTTGATAGTACGAAGTGGTTTTCCAAACTGAGAGCCAGAGATTGACATATATACCAGTCTGCAAATACCAATAATTACCCCTGCCATTACACACGTGCGATTTCAAGAAATCCATGTATATTAATATTTACATGAATATGACATCCAGTAGAATTTGTGTTATCCAATGCCCAAAGGGTTGCCAAAGACCATGATATTCCAGATATTAGAACATTATACCTAACATGTCTCTTACTGTTTGTAGCTACCTCACAGTCAGACCTAAGCATTTCATTTGTCACTTTACATCCTGTCCATTATATATAATTTTTCTTTATTAGCATTCACTTTCTGAACACTAAGAAATGGAGCTACAGGCTGCTGGTAGATAGAATAGTGAAATGTAAGGGGCCTCTGTTAATTTCTGGTTAAGAGAAGTTTCCAGATCATCCAGTGCCAGAAAAACCAATTTTTACTGTATCTGGCAAAATAATATGCTACCATGTAACAGAACAGTATGCTCAATGTTTTTGCCCCAAGTCATCCCACAAGCCTAATCTGGTCCAGCATCACTCTTGTACCAGACCATGGCAACATATGTATTAGAGACTGCAAAAATAAAAGCAGCTGGTGTTTTTCGTGCACAATTTCATTATACACATCACTAAATTAGTTGCAAGTTTGCAATTAAAATAGTATGAAGGAAACAAGTATTCTTCATTTATTAAAAAATTGCCCAAACCAGCTCTAGAACAAAACTACAAAATATGCTGGGAACTCAAATTTCCACTCAAGTAAGTTATCTGGTTTTTTGCAAAAGACTCTGTATATAAACACAGAAGAAGATAAGACATTCAACACCACTGCAACATGACCTTGAAATACAATCAATATGTGAAATTCCAACAGTAGAATTAACTTTCAAACATAAAGCCTAAAATGTACGATCCTGCACAGCATTTAAAAAGGTAAAGTGTTCCCGTTACAGGCCTGGCGTGGCCCAGAGGGTGGGTAGAGGTATAGCTCTACTCTTCCATGACTGTTGCACTAGAAGGGGGCGAATGGTCAGCAGCTCGCCCTGGCTGCATTTTACCCCTGGGAAAGACCCAGTATCCTTTCCTACACAGCATTTATATTGTAAATTATGATTTAAATTCCAATGCTGACCTAATATGACATCAAAATAATTGGTAAATAAAAATTCTAACTACAAAATTTACCACATCACCTTACCAACCTCTCACTAATCAGTTTATCGGCTCATTTTGTGCAAAATGCATTTTAACTACGACTACACACATTATAAACTTCCAATACTACTTTTATTAATTTAGCACATTTTACATTCTTTTTATTACAACACAACAAAATATGAGTAGATACAAGTAAAATACAGTGCATGCCTAAAATGATGTATTACACCCACACACAAATCCACATCCAAGAGCAGACTGAAAGGGAAGGCCCAAAGATGAAGTCTGAAATTACCTGGCTCAACAATTAGAGTATCACACTGTTCTATGAAGTCTGGGAAAGCCAGCAGCAGATCTGGGAATTTTCTTAGGCTCTCATATTTCTGTTCACCAAGTTTTCAAGTAACTTTTTTTAGTTACAGTGAATAAATTTCAACATTTTACAATAAATGAAAGCCTGATGTTATTTTATCTTTGACTATTATAATAAATTATAGTCTCTACAGATTCCATCCAGACTATATATAAATCATGTAATATGGGAAATATGAACTTCTGACTGTGTCTCAATTTTCCGGATGAGCACGGGCAAGTTACTGCATAAGTCACACTGGCTCTGATGAAAAATGAGTCTTCACAACTGTTGCTATCAAAAGTCCTTACTTCAAAATCTGGTTCAATAAAACATCAACTTAAATGTTAGAAATACTTAACCTGCATGCACTAATGCACTTCAAGCACAGCATAACATTATGTGATCATTCTGTGGGCCTAGAGGCATGTAAGCCACTGATGTTGTGAGCAAGTATGCACACATGCATATGCACACCCATACAAAATATGGCCATCTCATAAGCCTACTTTATTTTATTTGATGAAAGAAACAAGGTTAAAAGATATGAGCCTAATACAGCACACCTATGGACCAATGTTCTTGAAATATATGAGAAATACTGTGAAATGGGAATAACTTGAGCAGCTGGTACAATTAAGAAAATTATTACAATTACCAACTGCATATTATTACAGCATGATTATGACTTCACATAATGATAACATAAGTGGCTTACATGCCTCTTGGCCCACAGAATGATCATATAATGATATGCTGCCAGAAGAACAACCTACTCACAGAAAAAGACATTAAGCACTTTGAACTTCAGACCATTTCAACTTGATATTCTATTGCTGTCTTTAAGTAGCTAATATTATCTGAATGTCCCAGAGGTATAAAAGCAGACTAAAAAGTTATGCTCTGTTAACCTGATTGGGACATTTGAGCATTTTAAAACACTGAAACCTTCACATCAGAGCTCCTAAAGTTCTCAGCATCAAAAGCCAGAAGCCCATACAACTTAAACCTAACTGACTCATGTTATTTGAATGTCACCCAGTCAAAATGTTCTGCTTCATTAGCCTGTTAAAGGCTTAAAATTTTTGAGCCTATACATCAGAAGTTAAAAACCATATGGCATCAAATCTCAGATGACTAAATTCTTAAGAGGTGGACCCTATTAACCAAGTAATCTTTCATAATGGTGAAATACAAAAATGAACTTACAACTGCATATACTGTGTAACATAATGTGTGTATGCCTGCTGCATCCATAATATTTGTTGTGACATGCTGTTTGGATCATATCCTGGGGTAGAAGCAAATGGGTGAGCCATGGCACCAGCCCAGAATGATCTAGGATCTGGGGGAGGGAACTGGCCACTTGTTGAACTACAGTAAGGTTGTTGTGATGAATTTTGAGTTTCTGAAGCCTGTGACTCAGTTAGGCGATGCCTCAATCCACCAGAAGAAACTTCTGTTTCTTGGTTTTGTACACTCTCTGTAATAAAAATTAATTAAATCTTGATATGATATACTTATTCTATAGTTAAAAGTACTTATGAGAAAATGATTCATAGATAAAAGAATGTATAAGGAGTGTTTGATAATTAAGCAGTAAAAAGGCATATTGTTTGGCTATGTGTAATGTAAAATCATGCTCTGTGAGACTGACGGAAGCCTGTCTCAATAACCATGAGACATGTGGTGAATAACCCGGTCATTATGCTCTGCAGTGCACATAGTTCACTCATTTATTGAACACCGCAGGTGAGTAGAGCCCGCTCATTTATCAAACAACTCTTATAATTCTCCTGCCTTATTGCCCATAGGTTGATGTGGAGTTAGGTATGCAAGTGTCATACTACACGCAAGTGCATCAAGAACATTTAATAACACTAGGATAGCAGAATCAAAATTTCCACTCTGCCAATACTAAACACTGTCATTAGACATGAACGTAAGCTAGTGCTATCCAGCTACAGATTTTCCTCGGATCTATCTTAATGTTAGGGTTTTAACTCAACTTTGGTCTTCCGAGAGGTTGCACCATCCCAATTCTGTATGCATTCCTTTTGCCCCCATACTAACCACACACCCACCCCATCACAGCCTCTTTATTTCGCCTATCTTGGGAACTATGAGCAATAAGTAAGGTTCCCTATGCAATAAAAATTAAATGAAATGCCATTACAATGTAAATGTAGCATGTTCAGTCATTTGTATCATTCTAGCATGAGATAAGTACTTCTGCTGCACTAAAAATTGGGCTCCCACATTCACAACCACACATACATACATAGATTTCCACTTCCTCATTACTGTAGAATCAGCAACTGTTTCAATGGATCTTGAATGTGACATGTTGATTTTCTATAATCAGTTCCTCCATTTGTGCAGCATACACACCTGTCCCTGATGTGCTGGCCCAACCAGTGCAATCACTATCAAAGGATGTTTGTTTTATAATTTTTAAAATCTGCAACATTTTCTACCAATTTGCTAAAGCAACATTTGGGAGATTCCAGATTCCACAATGGTGAGGAAGTTAAAATGGTCACAATGATTGATTGTAAATGCAACAGCCAAGTTCCTATTGCAAAGGAATTTTAAAACTTTTGCCAAAACTGGGAAAATTAATCAATGTGCTTGGGGATTATGCTGAAAAATAATATTTCAGTAGAATACATGAGCAGAATTTAACACTACAATGACTACTCAATTAATTACTAAGACCTGGAGACTGTAGTTGCTAAAAATCCTTCATACTATAGCTGTATAAATTACAATATTCTTCATTATGTAACATCCTAAACTGCTCACTTCATCATTCTCAAGCCATAATTTTATAGTGAACTTTGTTTTCATTTGCAGTACTTTAATGTATATACTTCCCTTGAAAGTATGAGACACCCATGAGAGACTTGTGAAAAAATTACTGTTTTGTTTGACCTTCAGGGTTTGGAAAACAGAGAGGATGCCAATAGTTTAAGATATATATATATATAAAAAGGTAATACTTTCTGGAATTTTCTACTAATTTAACCATTACACTCCTTTCACTTTGTTAATGTAGTTCCCAGATAAATTGCAAAACACTCTCCAGTACCTTCATCACACACATTTGTACTGTCACTTTGCTGCTCGTCTTGGTTCCATTCATGTCACATTATATACTGTACCTCTCACCTCATAAGATGCTAGAAGTGATAACACAACCCTACAATTAGCAAGAAATATTTTCAGATTTAATAGCCTACTTTGGTCCAGTGTTCAGATGCAGCATGATTTTTGGGCTCTTTGCTTTTTTGGGAGTGGGGTGGAATATATTATGAGGCAGGAAATACAGTATTTAATTGTATCTATACCCCTATACAAATACAATATTGGGGTGCAGGAGAATTTCATTACTCTTAATAGTATTGATATTTTTCACCAACAAATAAACACCAGCATAATGAAGAATATAATTTTGGTCATCCAATTCCAGACCTTCCCAATTCTCATGGACTTTCCTGATGGCATATTTTACAGCAACATTAAAATACAGTGAGGAAAAAGCATATCCATCTTTAAACCCACTCTGAAATGGAAAAGCAGCAGGTAGTTGTTATCTATACCAAGTCCATTAGACACCCTACGTACACATTTCAATTAATCTTGTGTATTCACTAACAATTTACAATACTACATACTTACAACATATCATTATCCACGTTCTGAGAACACAAAGTCAGTGCATCAAATACAAAGAGTAGGAACTGTACTTACACATCCAATAATGAACTTAATCAACATAATCTGATCAATAAAAGTAAAAAAATAAAAAAAAACTTATTTAACAGATAAGGACTTTATTCTACAAGAAAATAAAGAAATAAAATATCATAATTAGAGAACTCATATGATGAAATGAAGTGACTGGATTCTCGTACTACTACAATATTCCAATACAATTAGCAATGAAATGTTTTTCTTCATAAACGCTTGAAGAAAGTTAAGGATTTCCACTTATGTTATAATATTACAACATGTGACTAGATCTTGTAACTTTTTTTCTTTACCAAGCACCCATATCCAAAGTATGAATACTTGATATGATTTGTCCTAAGGGAAGTCAAAGCGCAATACTTGCTGAATATCAAGTGTACCGTCCTTAAGATCATATGTGTGTGAATTGGGAAAATAAAAATCACACTGACAGTTTCATGATGAAGAACCTGAGTATTTAACTGTCATGTTGGAATGTCAAGTGCTTTTTGTTAGTGTTCCTTGACAATACTACAGAAGCTTCTAATTGACCTGGAAGCACTTTGTAATAAATATGAATCAGTTACATAACTTCATTCATTTGTACAACAACTTAAAAATTTCATCATTAATTTTTCAATAAGATGTTAATGTATTTAAAGGAATTTGATGCCCTATTCTATTAGGGAGGAAAAGGAGGAAGAGGAGAATAAGAAAAAGAAAAGAAGAGCACATCAGACACGAAACATCAGAAACACATTTAAATCCAAAACATACCTACCTCTTGAACGGGGTGCAGAACTGTGTCCATTATCACTCATTCTTGATGGTGCCCTTGTTACAACTTTGTTTGCCTGTCGTGATGAGTCTCGTGAAGGTGTGCAAACTAGATGAACTGTGTGTGTTTCTTGACCTTCATATCGACGTAAAATATCTTTTAGTGTTACACTATCATGCAACAGCTGCCCAGAGTATATCAACTTCTGATCTTCTGTACGCTTTAAAAAATATACATGCCATACAATGCATTTACAGAACCATTAAAATTAATGCAGTTTTATACGCTGATTTACGAAAGTAGAAATGCAACAAACAAAAACTTACTGGTTTACTGGGATAAACTTCCGAGAGATAGCCTTTAAGTTTTCTTATAGTCCAGTTCAACTCACAGTGAATTGTCTGATCTTCTACTTGCTGATTTGGAGCTTTCACAATTAAAGTTACTGGGACATCAATCATATCCATCACAAACCTCGAGCAAGGTTATTAAATTGTGGCAGGCTCTGAAACACAGTACTGTCACCAAGAACACAGCAATTCGAATAATATGTTTCACTAATAATCCTTTCAAATTTAAATTATATTCAATACCGCTAATTATTTGTGAATATTGTTACGTATGTCAAATTAGTAAACATAAATGATGGAAAGCCAGGAACTTCACTGAACATAGCCTACTTTTCTGGTGCAGTCTGTGAAAGCTGCACGAATTGACACTGTAGTATACAGATTCACAGCAAAACTAAGTTTCTCCGGACACGCTAAGAAAAATATGATTACTATTCAAATACATTCGGTCGCACCAATAGAGATACGTGCAATGTATTTACACTCAGACGACAGATACAATACTCATCACGCAACTTAACGACGTTCTTGCTCCTGTATCTCGTACATTATTTGGCGTTTCACCATTGGTTGATTACATCAAAGATAACTACGTCCCTGGATATGATTGGTCAACGGCAGCGAACAGCTGACATACATCATCGCGTGGTTAACAGTGAGCGAATAACAAAGTCTACTAGATAGGCTGAAGAGTTGTAGCGAAGTGCATGTTAGGGCCGTGTTGTCAGTGGAAGGTAGAAGTCTGCCCGTTATCGAAATATGTGTGTTAACTGTTATGGTATGCGTTTATAAATTCTAATACAAATGTCCAGGTTTTGGAAAGAAGCTTCAAGTGTGATTATTGCGGCGAGAATTCCATTTCCACAGAGCGTGTCTTATCCAGTACATACAGTGAACAGGCCTAACAAGAATGCAGTTTCGACGCAAAAGATAACGAGTGAAAGCTTATGTTCACCTAATTTCAAGGTCCTTGCATTAAGACGAAGCAGTAAAAATTCTTTCTTTCCCGACACGTATGTTTTTCCTGGTGGAAGTACAGATGCTGCAGATTCTTCTCAAGAGTGGCTGGATTTATATGATCAGTATGGATTGGGAAAGTATGTATTTGAAATACCTACTTCGCTGCCAAGGCAGTACAGTAAAATCAATATGTTTGAAGGCCAAAGGGAGGATGAAATATTGAAATCAATATCCTTACGAATAACTGGTATACGTGAAACATTTGAAGAATCCGGGGTTTTACTTTGCAAGAGCAAACGTGCACATGCAAGTCAGCCATCCAGATGGGCATCATATCTGACAGGCCACGAAATAAAAAACTGGCAGAGAAAAGTGCAAGAAGATGCAAATGAATTTATCAGTCTTTGTAGGCATTTTGAATGTTATCCAGACATTTGGTCCCTACAAGAGTGGAGCAATTGGCTTACACCAAGTGATTACACCAAACGTTTTAACGCAATATTCTTCCTCACCACTCTTGACCAGATGCCAATTGCCGTCAGTAGTAGCAATGAAATTAACGAATTGAAGGTACACATATTTTCCCAAAGCTGTTTTAAGTATGGGAATGTCAGCATTCTGAATGTTTTGTATCATTAGAAGGCAAACTTATATCTTATCAATTTGGGGATGGTAGGGATGAGAGGAGTGAGATTTTATGTGCCATCCAGATGGGTCCCTAGGCTTATCCAGCCTCCTGTACAATTGATACTGGGAGTGGCTGGAGAGTGGTACTGATGACCAACCTCTTTGTAGTGCTGTGTTGCGAATGCCTTCTCTCTGCCTGCCAAGGCATATCATGGGGTGACCTTGACCCTTTACATTTTAGGGGATGAGAGGCAAAGGGCAGGTGATGGTTAATGACACTAAAAAATTAAGATTTTCGCACTAAAGGAGTTATGAGAATTGTAAGTGAATCAGGACTGGTATGGAAGAATGTATGTTTTCTGATGTCACATATGACACTTTTAACTGCAGAGGTTATTTGTCATTTAGTAAGAAATGGGTATGGTGATGATGAATGGTACATTGGGAGGTATGAATGTTGTTGTGCCCTCCTTGAAGATGCATTTATTTACCTGAAGGGGGTGAGAAATATCGCAAGACCCTCGGGGTATGTGGTTGCATAGCCAATTTTTATACCAGACATTTCCTACATGAAAGGGAACTGTTATACTACTGAGCCAAATTTACGCACCAGAAAACACAGTTTTGGATTAATTCATGGTAGAATTATAACATTACCTGAATGTCTGAGGAAAATCATAAAAAATTTATTTGGAATTTAGTCATGTACCTTCTTAATACATCCTTAAATGTACCTCAAAGACTAAGTTAATTTATGATCGTAGATTTATAAAGCTGCATTATCAACCCAAAGCTTATGAAGACTTGGAAATTAGGGTATTTTTGCATGAAAGTGAAATGAGCATGATGGTTTATATTTACAACATTTTTGTATATGACACAAGGAAAATCACAGACCTCTTACAATAATAATTGTAATTAACTATTACCACTCAGATTATTTTTAGAACTATTTATAAGTGAAGTGAAAGAGTTTACTTAAGCATGTTAGCACACTTTTCACAGCCAAGTACTGAGCTTCTCAAATTAATTTTCTCTATTGCATCTCTACATTTCATGTTTAAAATTATGCTTTTTCTGTTAATTTGATTCCTTGGATGCTCATGATGTCAATGAGGAAACTTAAAAATCATGGGAACTTAACCAAGTGAGTGTATTATCTATTTCTAGTAACAGCTGAAACTGGAAATTTTATATGCCCCAATAATTTCCTTCCCTAAAACAGGAACTACCCATAACATGAATTGCTTGAACTGACCCATCTAACTAACTAATTCAATTAATAACAACATGTTAGTGAAATCTGAAGATTTAGTGCATCAGGAATACAAAAGCCTACCACTCCACATAGCCCTGACCCAGTTTGGTTCTATCGATTATACCCATGGACATTACATCCACTGTTAATTATAGTTTATTCAAAATACAGGCCTATGCTTTGAATGGATATTACAAAGACAGAGTACATATAAATATGTTACATATTGTTTGCAAGAAATGCATATTGTATTCAATATATTAATTATCTCCATGGAACAGACCCCTCCTTGCTTAACTAGCCAAGAATTTCCCCACATTTTATGGAACTTGAAGGTTTCTTACTGTCTTCACAGCAGCCCATGATTTCATCCTCTTCTGAGTTGAATGACTCCTTACCACACACTCACCATCTGTTTCTTTAAGAAACATTTTAATATTTTTTTGTCATCTATGCCAGAGTCTTCCAAGTGGTCTGTTCTGTTCCGGTTTTCTGACCAAATTTTCCACGTATTTCTCTGCCTATAACGTGTAGAATGGAGTCCCATTTCATTCCACTACATTTTGTGAATAATGAAACCTATGTCCTTACTAATTATACTGCTTTATTTTTAGTTCAGGGTATATTGCAGACTTATAAAAATTATATTCTTTTCCTAGTGGTCTACTCCAGAAGAACTGTTGGAGTTATGCCACAAACAAGAAATCATTCTGCCACCACCACAGTTCTATGAACTGTCGAGATTAATTACTTTTGGTTCTATAGAAAATTTGGCTGACTTTGCTGTCCAGAAAAACTCAACAGGAAGTGAACTGTGGATGCCTGTAAGACAACAGACACTGGATGGTGAAGTTACTTTACTCCCAGGTATTCAAACAAACTTATTAAAGAGCTCAGAAGAGGAAAGGAAAATGGAATCACATACCAACTTTATATTGTTCATTCCATGTGTTATCAATAACTAATTCATGACACTAAACCAACAAAATGCACAAAATTGTTCCTTAGTTATTTGTATTCTACAGTCATATGATATGAATATATGAGGAGTAATTTTGTGCATTTTGTTCTGTTTCATGCTATGAATTAGGACTCGCATAGAATTATAAAATTACATGTATTTTTTATTTACACTGGTGTTAAATTTCTGAAAAGAGTCATATATGTTGCTGGATTAATGGGTAACTTAGGCAGTTCAGTGTCTAAAAGTTCACTACTGTTGCTGCTGCTGCTTTTGTTAATAAAGTAACTTAGGAATGGCTCTGTAAGTTTCCAAATTGTATCAGAGGTCAACAAAGGGTACAGGACTTTATAATGTTACAAATGAAAAATATGGTTTGCTCTGAAGACCTGCATTGTACACACATACATGTGAAAGGATTACTAACATTTGGATATTAATAAACACCTACTGTGGCCCAAAAATCAAGGAAAAATGATTACAAACTGGCATATTTTTTCAGTAAATATCATTAGATTGAGTTATGGGACCAGACCTTAACTTACAGGCAGATCTAAGGATTGTAAAGGACTGTGTGTGAAGCTATAAAAGAAGGACTGTTTTATCTAACCAGAAACGTAAATAAGATGCCATTATATTAAATCTGATATAATTTTAATAGCAGACAAAAGCAAGGTTGTTCTTAGCGTAGCAGTTACAACAGGTGCACCTGATCTAAAATCAGTCTGACCATTCTTAATATAAATGTACCACATAAGTTTTTATTAAAATAAGTAAGTACTTATAGAACAAATGTGGATGAACAGAAAGCTATTTCATGCTTTCATTGAAGGTAAAACAACTGGAGCATAAGTTACTTTTCTATCTCAACTTGTGAACGTAAGACTATGCAAGTCTTACCTACATGCTTCATATATGCATTCATGACACACTTAGGCACAGGGACTGTACAATTATTATCTGGAGAACTAAAAATACAGAGTGAGTAAAACATGTCAGGTCATCCATGCAAGAAGGGTGTGGCACTGTGTTGGAAGTGGGGAAGTCCCATACATAAAATACATCAATTGGCAAATATGACCTGCCATGTAGTCCCAGCTGTGCATTCACAGCCAGTTGTG
>Ga0131853_10003127_pt1 | contig 29693 bp, 22 predicted proteins | sample TergutLab28metaG_FD_92764 | JGI IMG/M metagenome (GOLD analysis project Ga0131853, IMG submission 92764) | Labiotermes labralis P1 segment gut microbial communities from Petit-Saut dam, French Guiana - Lab288 P1 (version 2) (version 2) | ecosystem: Host-associated > Arthropoda: Insects >... | reverse complement strand
TTGGTTCCTGAAATAATAAAGTTTTTTGTAAACCATGTACAAAAATTTAAATGCCAAGCGAAAATAATGTCGTACGCGAAGGTTGACTGTAGCCAATTTAAATCCCGTTGCGTAAAGGTTAAAATAAGGGAGTTATTTTTTTATTAACCTGTATATAAAATCATTCTGGAACTGCAGCAATGCATTTTTATGGAAGTCCTTCAATTTCCATATACAACTGTCAAATTCAATCATAGTTTGTGACCCAGGCCATGAAACAGAGAAAGAGACGAAGAAGAATATATTTTCCTAAGAGATTTTAGTAGATTGAGGAATGAAAAATTTTCGGTGGTTAGATTTTGTCTTTGCTTTAAAGAAATCAGCCATAATTGTTATTTTCAGTTGAATCTGAAGATGGATGTCTGTGTGTTTTGTTAAAATTGAATTAGCGATAGCTGAAGTTTCATGTCATCATAGCACCACTTCACATCTGCTCTTCACCTAAGGGTTTTGGAGGTAATATTAAAAAATTTGTTAGTGCTGGTGCTAGGAGGAGGTATGAAGGGCTTGGTGTTTAGGGGTAAGACCATCTACAGAAGGTCTCGGGTTTAAGTTTGTACAGTTCTTTTAAAATTTTATCCTTTCTTTTACATCCAACAAAGTCAAAACTGCATGAATATGAGGTGTTCCAGGCTGTTACACTTCTCTGGATCCCATGTTAAGCTGTTGTTCCTCTGTGTCAGACATCATCAGCATGACTGGGATTTTATGAGACTTGGTAGGTGATGACACTCTAACTGAACCTTCATTCAAGCTGTCTAACCATGGCTCTTGTGTTGTTAATTAGTCCCAAATTAACATGGCAAGGCTTTTACAAAATTGATGTGTAATGGGAAATCCAAAGTGGTTGCAAGAGTGCCGATGTATGTATGTACTGTGTTGAGCAGCATCCTGATACAACATACATGATTCACTTCTTTTGAATTTTAGGGTCCTGTAGTGATAGCTTCATCTCAGGGTGGCGTTAATATTGAAGATGTTGCAGCAGAGAACCCTGATGCCATCCACTATGAACCAGTTAACATTATGGAAGGTCTGTATCAAAACTTGGCCACACATGCAAGTAGGACAGTCAGACACTTAACCCTTACCCTGCTAACGTGGAAAACACGGTGAGCTCCTAATAATGCCAGCAAATGGTAGAGTGGATTTAACTTGGCATTTAAAGGGTTAAATTTACTTAAATGATGTTGATGCCATAAATTTTTATGTGCTCGTTATATATGGCATGTGAAATTGTTGGATGTGCCATTAATAATGAGTTTTGATTTTTGTTGTTATACAGTATTGCAGAATGTAAATTTGACTGTGTTAATACTCATTGCTCTATAGAGTGGACCAAAATTGACTTCATAACTCTGTTTTTGCCAGTGTTAATGCAGGGATGGTTTTGTTGCCTCTAGGTACATTTAGTATTCATATGTAAACAGAGGAAAACCACTGTCACACATTTAAATTAGAATTGATGGAGTCTGTGAAAAGTAGTTCAGAATCTTTACAAGTGTAATCACGTTAAAATTAGTTAATCATAATTATTCTTTTTCAGGATTAACTGAAAGTCAGGCAGAGAAGGTAGCTGAGAAACTAGGGCTTGATGGTGATAGAAAGGCTAGGACAATAGATATGTTGTTTCGACTCTATGACCTGTTCGTCAAGAAAGATGCACTTCTTATTGAAGTAAATCCTTATGCAGAAGACACTGAAGGGAATTGTAAGTAAAGTTGGATTCCTTAAGCTCATGAGTACCATAGCTAACCAGGAAATGTTACCTCAGTTTACAATTCGAAAAGACCTTTTGTGCTAAATTTGTGTAGGTGTTTAAATCAGAATGGGATTGGTGAACATGCAGCATGCATGATGTAGATGAAAAATGCATACATTTTGATTGCAAAACCTCATAGGAAGAGAGACCATTTGTGAAATCTCAGCATCATAATGCTGAAATGTATGTGTGTACTCCTGAAAATGGGGTGCTGTCACCACTGCAGAAAATGAAGGAAACAACAAATGGTAGGAGATGCATAGTCATTTGGATTGTTGTAGTAGGGTTGATGGTCAACTAATCAGTCCCAACTAGTGATAAGCAAAAGACAACTTTGGATGAGCTGTGACCATGATGCAAGCGATAAGGAGGAGGAAGAGAAGAGGGAGGAAATGCAGTCACTTTAAGCGAAACCAATGACAGTCATCAGAACCAAGGATGAACTTAAAAATTTTGTGTCAAAAACATTAGAAAACAGAAACATAGGCCAGTGCAGTCGTATTTAAGAAACTGAACTAAGATCAAAGTTTCAGAAAAATGAATTATTGTTTGCAGGCTGGTGTTTTGATATAAATTGTACTGAATTGTATAGCAAGCATTAACAAAAATTTCTATGAGATGGGAACCTTCTAATCACTCAGTTAAGTAAGGTCACTTAAATGAAAGCCTTATTTTTAAGTTCCAAGCTTATCAAATTAACAAGGACTTGCCATAACTGTATTTGCCTACAGTTGTTTTGTATTGATATGCTAATATAGCATGTTGTTTTTCCTTGACTGATAAGCATCTGCCTGTCACTCTCCTAGCATTACATCATATGCTGAGTCTTGGGAGGTTTAACAGTTGGTAAAAGAACAAGAAAAAGATTCGCTATGATAATAACTTTTAGAAATGCTAATAAAAACTCAGCTGTACTACAGCAGATGCTGAAATAGTTACCATCCTGACCAAATGCATTCAGTACACCTGCAGAAGATAATGATGTTTTTTCCCTGGAGCTCTTCCCTAGAAATTGTTGAAATCTCATGGTAGATTTTTCTTAGCTCTTCCAGATCGTGCGGATTTGTTGCATGCTCTGTCTCTTTTACATTTCCCATCGAATAAAAGTCACAAGATGTTAAATCAGGGGAATGTAGGGGTTAAAGAACATGCCTAGTTACCTGGTTTTTTGCTCATGAAATACAGCTGCACTAAAAATACACACTGTTCAACAGTGTCCTTGACTCAAGGCATACTGTTACATCACTGAATGACTGTGAAATGTGTTCCCAGCAACAAATATGTTGATTCATGGTGCAAGTCTGTTATCACCAACAGTAAAATTTACACTCCTGTTTCAAAACACTGTGAGTAACTTAGATGACCACATGTGACATAACACTAGCAGAGCATTAGACAGGTACTTACTGGTTGAACAGGGGGGAAAAAAACCTTTATAAAGGTGGTTTCAATTTTTTATGTGTGAAGGAAAATGTTTTTTTGTATGTAGGTAAGTGTTACATTACATAACTGCTTTGAAACTTGTTGTATATACAGAGTGTTTCACGACTTGTGGACATTACTGCAGGAGGTGATTTCCTAGGTCTTTATGATCAAAAAAGTTCATATAAACATGTGTCCGACTTTGGACGGTTACGGAGTTTTGGACATTTTTTAATTCCCGTACACACCCTCGTGTGAACCACGCTACGGAACCAGCTGGTGGGTGATGTACTCAACTTGGTGGTTTATTGTTTGCGTTGCAAGCATTATTTTTGCCACCTGACTCGCCCACCCGGCTGCAAACAGTCCAGTTTCCGTATCACGACACTTGGAAAGTATTGAAGGAATGTGGGGAAGGTTGGGTGGGTGGGTATTCCCCTGGCCAGTGTATACTGCATGACTCAGCTACTACTACATGTTCAAAAACCCTTATCACTTACATTACAGTGACTATGCCAGCACCTGATGTTCAGAACAGTACGGCGATAGTTTCGTAAAGGCGTGGGCGGTAGAAGCAACAGTGTAGTGTTAGTCCCATACGTATTCTCATCTTGGTGCGTCTGTTACGTTCACAATGCCATTTGCATTTTCAATTGCAGGGTATGCAGATATGATTTATGTGACGGTAATTCAGTTCATGCCGTAGCTGATTATCAGCAACATTTTCCAAACCGTAGAGTACCAACCCACTCGAGTTTACCAGACATTGCGAGATACCGGTACACTTCCCGGCGTTCGCATTGCAGCCGAGCGTGATGTTAATGAAGGCGTTGATGAAGAAGAAGGCATTGTTCAGACGGTACAGAGTAGTCCACGTGCGAGTACGCGAAGAATTGCAAGACATCTTCGTGTTCCTCACACGAGAGTGTGGAGAACACTGCATGCAGAGGGCATGTATCCATACCACATGCAGCGACTGCAACATCTAGGACCTGGCGATTTTGCAAGTGGCTCAATGGCAGTCGCGAGTTGCATTGTTACATCCTGTTTACTGACGAATCGCAATTCAATAGCGACGGTGTCTATAATACACACAACTCTCATGTGTGGGCAGATGAGAATCCCCACGCCACTATGGAAAGCAACTTTCAACAACGTTTTAGTGTCAGCGTGTGGTGTGCAGTTCTGGACGATCAGCTGATTGGTCCTTTCATCTTGGAAGGTCGTCTTACGGGAGAGGCGTACCTCAGATTTCTGCAAGAGGAATTGCCCCAACTTTTGGAGGATGTTCCTTTAAATAAATGGGGTCATATGTATTTCCAACATGACAGAGCTCCTCCTCGTTTTTCACGTGAAGTTAGAAATTTCCTGAACTCTCGTTTCCATGGGTGATGGATCGGACGTGGCGGTCCATACAATTGGCCAGCCAGGTCTCCAGACTTAAGCCCACTGGATTATTGTGTATGGGGATGGATGAAAGAACTGGTTTACAGCGTGAAAATGGTAATGGGAGATGAATTGCTTGATCGCATTTTGGATGCCACAGACCGCATCAGAAACAGCCAGTGGAAACTACAACGAGCAACTCACGCAGTTCACAACCGAGCGGTAGCCTGTGTTGCGGCTGGCGGTGGCATTTTCAAAAACCAGCTTTAAGCACAGATCAGTTCAAATTAAAGGTAATTTCACGAAGTTAACTTTACATTTATACTTTAAATGTATCATGAATTATGTTGGTTTATTATTTTGTTCCATTTATTGTCAATAATTGTTATCTTCTATTCCAAGTTTCAAGCGGTCATAACTCTGTAACAGTCCAAAATCGGACGCATGTTTATATGAACTTTTTTGATCACAAAGACCTAGGAAATCACCTCCTGCAGTAATGTCCACAAGGTGAAACACCCTGTGTGTTGTAATTCTAATTTTGCTTCATTTTATGTGTTTGTTGATAGATTTCTGCTTGGATGCCAAATTCCGTTTTGATGACAATGCAGACTTCAGACAAAAAGAGGTTTTTGAGTTGAGAGACTGGACTCAGGAAGATGAAAAAGAAGTGAATGCTGCGAAACATAATCTCAACTATGTTGCACTTGATGGTAAAGACATATTTGTAAACTAAGGGTTTGTGATAATCAAGGTTTAAATTTGTACAATATTTTATTGACAGTGAAATTTCTATACATTCATATTCAGCAACACTTTTTAGAACATGTAAGAGTTACAATCTATACTAGAATGCAATATTTTTGTTAGTATGTTTAGGTTCATGTTATAGAACATTTCATTATGTATAGATACAGAGTAGCATGGTTTTAGTGTGATTTTGTTCTTCAGTTGTACTGAAAATAGATTTAGTTTATTCATATAACAAGTATATCAAGATTGTGTTATTTGCTAAGTAATGTCACCAGGCTTCTCAATTTTTGTGATGAATGTAGAAGAGGTGGAGTGTATTCTAAATTGCCATGTGCTGATTTATGTGCTCATTAGATTAGTAATCATTGTTTTTAAGATCTTGGTGAAAATATATTATTGAATGTTCTTTCTGTAGGTGACATTGGGTGCCTTGTTAATGGAGCTGGTCTTGCAATGGCCACAATGGATATAATTAAACTTCATGGAGGAAATCCAGCAAACTTCTTAGATGTGGGTGGTGGAGCCACTGCACAAACAGTCAAGGAAGCATTCAAAATTATTACGGCGGATCCAAAAGTAAATTATGCTCTTTTGTGAATATATAGTCATAAATACATCTTTTTTTTAACATTGCATTACATAAAACTCAGATTCTCACTCCAGGTACATGAATGTATATTTCCTAACCATTTTGAAATGAATTATTGCAGGAGATTTTAGGAGACTTTGAAAATGCATTCATTAAATTTAAGTTCCATTGTAATGGAAGTTAGTGTTAGTGCATGAAGGACCATACGATTTACATTTGCAGTGTGACTGTTTTCCGAGTTTGATTGTGAAAACAAGCAGTTGATTTTATATTTAAAAGTACTTCTGGTATAAGCCTTATATCCAGTACAATATTTGCCACTGCCGCATTTCCTGCAAGGTGTAATCTTGTTTTCCAAAACAATGGTACTTGGAAAATGCCGACATCTAATAGACTTAATACTTATAGTATGAGGTACATATTATGTTACTAAGGTACTATATTGTCACATGTATTGGATGCAGTGTTTCAGTTCAAAAGTAGTCATGCAGCCTGTATGCAGATTAGTGAGTTCTTTTCTATGAAGTCTGAAGAAAGTGACATATGTCCTTTGCAGCAATGAGGAATTAATCTGTATAATCATGCTGCATCTCATTGCCAGATTTATAAGAACTGTGGACGATTTTATCACCAAGTGAATATTAAAAGGACTGGAAGGAACTGTTCTTATAACATGCAATTTATGTGAAGTATGAATTGTTTTATGACATATTGTTGCAACTGTATAATGTTCATTGTATGTCACAAAATATGTGAGGCAACTACAGACCAAGAAATTTGAAATGAAAGACATAGTACATAGTGAACAAACAATAAGTGTCACTTTTTTTTTTGTCAGAAACATAGGTTTGATCTTAACTTATCTGAATCAAAGTAGTGCCAATGTTGCCAGTGCTTACAGAAACTGTTACTTCACCTTGACATATGATTCTGTGAGAAACATATGATGAAATATTGTATTGGTGTAAGTCATGTCATACAAAAATCATAACTGACAAAATGTGTGTTGTGATTGATGTCCACCTGGCATAGTGTGAACTCTGTCCCAGGAATTTCAGCACTGTCCTTGATTTTTTGAGCTTTAAAGTGATACCATTCATGTGACACATTTAATAAACTAAAACTGCTTTAACTGGTAGTAATTTTCCACATCTGGACTTATTAATGATCATCCAAACATGTATGTTTACATGAGAGAAGCATCTTTTGGTTGTTAAGTTTTGCATATATATTTCACCAATGGTGAACTTTCTATTGTTTCATTCCATTTTTAATGTACATTCAACCACTCTTAACTTAAAGGTGGTGCACGATTCCATACTGATCTCACACACACACACACACACACACTTTCCATACATTATAGCAACTAATAATTGCATGACTGTGACTGGAACCATTGCACAAGTGAAAGGTACAGTATCCAAAAACATTCAGCAACACACGTGCAGTTGTGCAGTGAACTGTACAAGTGACGTGACGTGGAATGGAATTCTTAACTTAAATATTCTTTGTAAATGTTTACAGAAAATTGCAGTAGCAAAGTTTCTTCCAGTGAGCAGAGGTGTAACATATACGTCATGGCAACCTGCATATGCATGTGTGAATGGAATAGAATATTTATATCAACAATTTGCAAAGTTGTTACGTGCAGTTTCACCAGGTTTTGTTTAACTGAAATCTGTGTGTTAAACTGCTGTATGTAAACTTACAGAGTGAAGAGAAGTTTTTTGATTTTGTTTTTTCCTTGCAGCGAAACTTCACTGCATTGTCTGTAGCATATATAAGTGAATGTGGTATGCGTGATTTAGATTACATCCATTGAGAACTATTTTTGCCCACCAGGTCCATGCCATTCTGGTTAATATTTTTGGTGGCATTATGAGATGTGATGTCATAGCTGAAGGCATTGTTGCTGCTGCAATGGACCTTAACCTGAAAGTTCCAATTGTCTGCAGGTTACAGGTATGCTTTCTTAATTTAACAGCTTAATTTATTTGACTTCATGCAAGCAGGGTTAGTGTACAAGTAATTACCTGAATACACAGTGTTACTGGCATGATTTGTAGGTAGAAGTCATATATTGTAATAAATATTTGTTGAGTTCTGTGTTCTTTGGCTAGTACAGGGTTTTTGTAATGTGACACTTTGTAAGCCCATGACAAGTTTCCTCCAGTAAAACCAGCTCGTTTACCAAGAAATTGAGAGCTGTTCTTCCCATTAATAACATGACATTACAAGTATTACTCATCACTCCAATTTGTTACATTGTTTAGTCATATCTTAAATTACCACATGTTTAGAAGATAATGTCCCTCTGGTTGCAGGCATTCTTCATACCACTTTAACATATTTAAAACTGCTCATCAAAGCACATATTTTTATATGTTTGAGATGACTTACAAGTATTTTCTTTGAATTATGCTGTGTGTGTGTGGACTGTGGACAGAAACTATGTCTCTCAGCACTTTTCTTGTATCATTGCACCCATCTCCAATTCTGTCCTGTATGTCCAACACTGATTCTGTGTTATAGCATCTCTAATAATCATCATCAACTTGCTAAATGTAGTGTCAGGAAATTTTTGGTAAAACTTATCACAGCATATATTATAGGATGAATTTTTTAGCATATGGTTTTTTAAAAAAAGAAACATGTTATTTATTTCTGTGTTTCACCTTGTGAACATCAGTTGATTGTGATGAATAGCAAAATTAATTGTGGTAACTTGTGTGTGAGACTCGTGGAGGTCACAGCATTTCTTCTTGTGTGGATTGGTCTTGGTTGTCATGGTCTTACATTCACGTATGCAGCATCATATTGTGAAACACCCCATATTTTAGTAAAGTGGTTGTCAGTTTCAACACAGAATTACAAAATAATTTGTTTTCAGGCTTATCTTTCTATGAAATTCTCCAATTAAGAAGCCTTATATGTTGATTTTCCCATAAATGACTTAAGAAGGTTACATTTCACTTATTCTGGAGGTAAAGGTTGTCCAAAAACTTTGGTTAGTTTGTCATTTATTTATGCCAGTTTTTAGTCATATCCTCTTAGTATGAATATTTTTTACACTAATTGAATTCAATCCTGTATTTGAAGGAGCCATTGTTTTGGAGTAATCTAACATTATTAATTTATCTTAAAATAATTTTCCCAGTTGAATTCACAAAGTAAGTTGGCTCGGTTTTGCATGTTGGTTATGACTACAAAGAATGACGTGATGGTCTTTTGAGATGTGATGCTTTGTAGCTGGGTAAATAATTCCCATTGTTTCAAAGGAACATGTGAAGGGTTTATAGTTTATGAAGAAATGACAAAGCAGGTTATGTAGGCATTGAAGGCAACATATTCCTGTGAAATGCCAACAACCACTTACCCAGCAGTGCAGCAGTATGTCCCAGGAGACTGGAATTCATGATTACACTGCTGTGAACACCTCAGCACTTGCAAAGAATGATGTATCTGTTATATATGTGATAGTTAAACAACCATGTATACATGACTTTGTTCCTTGCATTCTTCCCTTTTTTGTGCCTTATTTTAACCTGTGTTATTGCTACTTTTTAATGGATTTTTGTCGCTTTTGCTGCCTTGGCAAGACCTTACCCAATGCACAGTGCTTGTAACTTTCCTCTTTGTTAACCAGCTGTGTATATACATGTTTTTCACCATGTTTCATTGCTTTAATGCGTGTGTTGTCATATTTCTTCTAGATGTGTGTATGTTTCCTCCTTACCCTTCAGTCCACACATAAATAGTTCCTTTATCTATAGTCAATGTAATTGCAGTATTTTAATTTTGTAAATTTCATTACTTGGTGGGTATGAGCTGAAATCTGTATGGTGAATGCATAGAACTATAGTTTGCACATTAACCAAAATATTGTAACACTGTTTTACTAACCCTGTTAAATAATCTGAGTATGCTAATTGTTAATTTCTAGGTTTTTGAAGTGACTTATTTGATGCAGATGTTTGGTGTTTATTTACCTACATTAACAGGGCACAAACGTGGATGATGCTAAGGTTTTGATTGCATCATCAGGACTCAAAATACTGGCATGTGACAATTTGGATGAAGCAGCACGTTTATCCGTCAAGTTGTCAAATATCGTCAGCTTGGCAAGAGATGCAAAACTAGATGTCAAGTTCGAAATTCCCCTCTAGAAGACGAAGATAGACTCCCAATAGCCTGCATATATATTCTGAAGTTTCTTTTGTTGTTATGCCATTTGTGGAGTTCATGTGCTCCATCATTTATATTGGATGGTACTCTACGTTAAATTGTATTGGAATCTCTCTGCTCTTAGATAAGTGGTCATGTCATGTCATGTCATGTTTTCTTTCATTCGTTAGCATGTCTTTTATGTATGAGCAGTGTTCACATACTGTTCTTTGTGGGAAATAGTTGATGACAAAATGTGACAGTGGAGAGAAGTTAAAGATATGACTGAAATTTGATAAATTTATGTGGTTTAAAATCTGGAAAAAGAATACTGTTTCGACATGAATTTAGTGTATTTGTATATTCTGTAATTTCTGTATCATATAATTACTCATAAAGAATTAGACTCACAGCATTTGTATAATGCAAGTAAAGTATTATAAAGTGTTTAGAATGTGGATGGTATTAACTTAAAGAAATTTCCAGGAAGGTTTAATTAGATGTATAATTTGCCATTCTATTTATGTACTGCATAAATAAAGCCATTTAGGCAATCAACATGGCATCTTGGTGATGTCACAATTCTGGGAAATTTGTATTGATTTTTCTAGTCTTTTAAAATGCACTTGACAGTATCAATCCCTCACATGCCAAATTGTTTACTAGTGTATAATGACACTGTTTAACAAACATGAACATTAATATCCTACTTAATATTATTATTTACTCAATACTAACTTTGTAATGTGTTTATTGTTATGTTATTTAATTATAATTCCTGTTGAATGTTATACTGAAAGCATTATTTTAAAAGTACTCTGCATCTTCATCAGTCATGGTGGTCATATTTTTATCTTCGTGAAACGAAACTTGGAAATATGCCTTACATTTACATTGCGTTCTTTCATCTGTGGTCTAGTATGAGGGCTCTCTTGATGAAGTATTTTGACAAAACATTGTTATTGGAATCCCTTGATCAGTTTCAAGATGAACAGGGCCAAGTCAGGATTGTCCCTGCACTTACGAGGATTTAAATGAAAGTTTTGTGTATGCTGTGGCTCACATGAAAGTATATTCAGTACATTTTGTCATGTGTGGAGCCATTTCTGTGGAGTACATGGGCTCCATTCCTGTTGAAAATTAACACAGTAGTTTATTTTTTATGGGATATGAGGAAAGTACATTGTGCCTGTACAAGAGAGGAAGCATATCATATGTAGTTTTCATCCAAATAATACAGTTTAATCATCATCAGATTTTTGTACTCTGGCACAGTACTGGATGAAGAATCCCAATTGCTAATTGCACCTTTCCTGGAGATGGGACTATACACAAGACGGAAAATGAATTGTTTTCTAAATAATCATTTGTAATGGCATCTCTTTCTGTTTCTGTCTTGTCTACACCTGCACAGAAATTGGATTCCAGCCCACAGCTAAGTAAATGGGGTAAATGTTTTCAGCAATATGTGGCCTGGACTTCTGCCTTAATAGTTACAAACCATTTGTAACTGTCACACACAAGGTGGTTTGCCAGTTATAATACTGTGACATTATGTAATACCAGTAGTGGCAATATACAGTGTTGTAGGTTACATTTAATTGGTTATTGGAACAAAATAATGCACTTTATTGGTACAGATTTCCTTGTAAATTTGTATAATAAAAAAGGAGATGAAACAGTCTCATTTTGTTATGAAGTGTGATGGTGTGTACACCAGTTTCATTCTGATTCCAGAGCACATGAACTTTATTTACATTTATATTGTAATGTACGTCTTGTGCTATTAATTTCAGGTTTGAGTGGTAAAAATGTTGACTTTCAGAATTCCAAGGTATGTTATGCTTGCATTAAGGCTGGACTGTTTTAAGTAGCATAACCTTGACACCATTTCCCTTACAGATTCCCAGTCTCAATTCTTGATTCAGAAATGCATTGGTTTGTTCTTTCCTTACACTTGTTCAGGGCTTCATAAATCTTTTTGATATAGCAAATTGTTGGTTTTTTCTTCTCTTCTTCTTTTTCTTCACTATGTGAGCATATGATCTTTTGGTCTAGTTATAACCACTGAAGTCATATGATATTAGGGTGTAATCAGACATGACAGTGGAGTGGGAACACACACTAATTTATGTCTTGTTATTGTTTGCAGTTCTTCAAATCAGTTATATAAGTTACATATGTGATAGTGGAAATAAGAAGGCATGTTAATGTAATCCATTTTTGGTGTAGGAGATCTTAGAAATTAATTGTAGAATTGAAAGTGTGTTGTGTATGTGTACTTTTGTCTGCTGTGAAACATGAGAGGTATTTGTGAAGCCCTGTTCTTATTTGTAAGACTGCAACATGAAGAAAGACACTTGATTTTAGTATTTAATTTTGAATGAAATGGTGTTTCTGTTTTTTTATTTTTTATTTTTTTTTACTGTTGTGCTTAAAGTACACAATTAATTGGCAGTAATTTCTACAAAATATTCATTGTTACGAAGAAATATTTGCTAAAATACAGAAGCTCTCATTCCCAGTGACTTTCCTATCTGTAACAATTTATGCACTACTGTTAGATTGTAGTATTCAGATGCTTTATTTTATATATATATATTTTTTTGTTTGTTTGTTTATATTGTGTGTAATATAAACTTACATTTTCACTTGTATTACAATTTCAAGTTTAATTCATGTGTGTTTTTCTGACTTTTTTCTTTTTCTTTCACTTCTTACATTAAAGTTAGTGAACCTGAGAAGCTCTTATGTCTTGTAACTGGAACTTGGTAAGACTGACACTGGTGATACAACATAGTCTTTCCACAAAACTTAACATGTTAGATTTTGTCCATGTGTTAGGAGTGGCTGCAATGGTGTATGGAATAAGACTGTATTTTAAAATGTGACATAAAGGAAGGAAGTGAACTCTAAGAAGATTTGAGCTGATTTAGTTTTTATTCATTAAGGAATGTTTAACTGTACACTGCATGCATAGTTGAATGCAAGTGTTGTGATGAGGTCATGCATGATGACTCGAGAGCTAAATGAATATATCCTTGTTTAATGGAGTTTTCTCTCTGAGGGGTCTAGAGGAGTGTGGGCCATACTTTGTGGTACAGTAGTACTCATATTAGTTACGAATTAACTTGCTGCTTTGCAGGTCAGGTATTTTTTTTTTTATGTATGAACAGTTTGAAGCAAGTCTTAAATAAATTGGTAACTCTTTCTGCATCTTACAGATAACACACAACTTTCCTATGAATACAAGCCTTAATGTAAATATGGAAGAAATATATATATATATATATATATATACATACATACATATATATATATATGTGTGTGTGTGTGGAGTGTCCAGTTAGATTTGTTTGCAGAGTTTTCTTTCACTAAGTGATAGTCACATTTTGTTGTATTATGTGAAGGCCAGTCAGGTGAATGTAACTGTGAAGACAAAAATAAAAAATAAATGAGTTGAAAGAAAAAGAGTAATAAACCATTTGTCATTCAGAGAATGTAATCTATTATAGTGAAATCATTTGAGAGCTGTCCAGGAATCATCTGGGCACTGAGGCCGGAGATACGGGAGCTACATCGTCTTGGGTTGCACAAATTCAGACTGGTTGTGGAGGTGGCAGCCCATGCAGTGGTTTCAAAATCCAAATCTCCAGTGCAAGGTCTTTTGAGGGATTTTCAAGGAGCGTGTTAAAAACATTGCACCATTTTTACCCAGTTTTTGTTTGTTGAGCACTTGGCACTGTGGTTTATTTCTTTTGTGTTCACTAATTACCTTGTCTGTTTTAATTTAAATGCAAGAATATGAATAGTTTTTCTGTTTGGAGCTGTAGCATTCTGAAATGTATGCCAGGTTCTTGTCCTTACACAACCATTGTTCCCAGATCATACTAATTTATATCTTATACATGGCATTGTGACACAGGAAGTAGCATGAAAGTATGGGAGCGGAGGACTCAGATTTTAGCCAGCTGGCATGTGATGCATGATCTCAATTCACAGTAGCTGTTTAGCCATTTATTGGAGCAGTATTTAAGAGCAGTTTTAATGTGTATATGGTGTTAGTTTGCTGAGGTCACTGGCAGTCTGAATTTGCAGTCCTAGCTGTCACAAAGATTGTCATGTGTCTCTTCTGCTTGGGATATCATACAATTTTCTGGTAGCTCTGAAATTACCACACTGCGTACCATAATAGAGGCATGCAGATGCATGTGAAACATGAACAGTGTTCCACAAACTCTCCTATCACTTTTTTTATCTTAGTAATTAACCAACTTGATGCACAAAATTTTTGTTTTACAGCCTCTGGTATCTTCACACCTATAGGTGTGATGATACCAAAGGCTGTATAATACAATTTTGACCTCCTGATGATGGGCACATGGTACTTGAAACATGTAGAGGCATGAAATAAACTTACTGTAAAACAAAAATTTTGTACATCAAGTTGGTTAATTACTAAGATAAATATACTGAGATGCATGGTCAGCAAAACATCAAGATCTCCTATCACAGTTCCAGTCATTTATTTTATGTGCCTTTTTAAGTACCTTTACCTTCTCTTAGGCACACACTTACTTTTATTTTGATATTTTAATGTGGCCCCTAGTTATTATTGTGGAGTCCAAATCCTCTAAACAAGTTAACATGATTGCTGACCATCACATTTTGATTATTCTGTTTCGGGTAATTATGCAGCATTACGACAGACCTCATTAATATGAAAGGTGTCACAAGGTCAGTATATTTTTTATTTATTTATTTTTTTTATAATTTTGATATTCAAAGAACACTTTTGGAGGAAAATGGAACATCATGTTGCCTTTTTGATGTTAAACTAAAAAAATATAAGTATGTTGTTAGAGCATTAGTAATAATTCTTGGAATGCCATACAACTTTGGGAGGAGCACTGTTAAAGTAGTGTAGACGCTGTTTACATATGGGTGTTTTATTTCCTGGCAAAAGATGTAATGGTACTGGTTAAGCAAAACAAGAAAATTTTTCCTCCCTTAAAGAAAAAAAGATGCTGATCTGCCACATTAAAGTTACTATGCATGAGGTTTTCATTACTGTGAATGCCTGAAACATATAAGTGCTTCCTGTAGATCATTGTAGTTCTGTAAAGGAGTAATCTTTGGCATAATACTGGCTAGTCTATGTGTGTCCTCCCTGCCTCCAGTTGTATAGTATTTGTTGGATGTTGTAAGCCTGCCATTCCTGATGTTTAACTTTTTTTATGGCACATTAGTATCAAGTTATGTAAGACTGAGTTATATAAGTTGGGAAGTGGCTACTCGTATTGTGTGTTTTGTTTCTAGAAAGGAAGAGGGACCATCTCGTGTAGCTTATTCCAGAAAATATCAACAGCTTTTCCTTATTTCAGCTGCATTGTTATTTTAGCAGCAGAATCCTTAAAATTCGTTTTATAGATATCAGTAGGAAGTGATCTTTCCTAATGCCAGGAAGAAAGCAACTTCATTGTTGCTCATTATAAAATATAGTTAAATACAATTTGATTAATGATTTTATTAAGGCGTATTCTTACATTGTTTGAATGTAAGAATAAACCTTAATAAAATCATTAATCAAGTTGTGTTTGACTATATTTTGCTTATATTTTATAATTCTATACAACACAATGGGGATGTCTCACCTGAAATTCATTGTTGCTCGACTATATTGAAGTATTGTCCTGGTGTCACTGAAATAAGTCCTCTCCCCATACAAAGAGTGTTTGGAAAATAATGTACCAATCTAATCCTTGGTGATAACAAAGCAAACTTTTTAATGTCCTGTTTTAGATTGTCATTCCTTATTCCTGTTTTGATTAGTGACACTGGGGAGGGTGTTTTTAATTAAGAGTGGCTGCTTCTATTGGGCTGCATATAACATCATGTCCCAATTAGTTCACATCTTGGAGTGATGGGAGGCATTTCTTTTGTGCTTTGTGTTATAATCTTTCTTTTTCTTCCCCCCCCCAATCCATGCTCAACATAGTTATTAATGGTTAAAACTCAAATTGTCATCCTGACATAGGTTGTTTAAAAGGACTCTATGGTTATTCTTTGAACATTTGTAAAACTGTTTTGCCCACAAACATGGTTCTTAACAGGGCTTGTGTTATAGACTTGCAAGGAGACGGCCAGAAGAAGTGAGATAAGGGTGGACTGGAGGTGACTTTGGTCTTCACTGAGGGATTTCTTCCAGAAATTACGTATAGGAATTGGTATCCCAGTTTGGCAAGTTTGCTTTGTTGAAAATGAATTCTGATTCTTCATATATGATCCAGTTCTGTTGAATGAATTCATGAAGTTCTGAGACGAAGAGTCAGGAGATAAATGTGGCCACAGCACTTGAATGGTCTCTGGATCTTACTTGAAGACCATTTGGTGGCCTGTGGATAATGTAGTAGCTTTCTGTCTTGTATTTGAGACCATTCAGAGCCAGTGCAAGTTTTTATACATACCTTCACCTTCTTTCACTCATGTCAAATTGAAAACTTCATGTATGTAAGGTATACCAAATTAAAACTATTCCAGATACCACAAAGCTGTATGTCCTCGTATTCAGTCATTATCTTCACAATCATTCTGTAATTGGGAGAAAGGTGAAATATTGTTTAGTTGGTGTTCCCCTCAAAAACGTGATTTCTCACTTTGCCATACCAGATGGACAGACTACAGGATAGTTTAAGGCTGAATATAAGGCATAGGTCACAACACCCAATAGTTGTCATACAGATTTTCTGCCTACCTAGACAAATACCAACCTTGAACAATGACTGGCTTTTCCTTTTTCCTACCCAGCTCCCTATGAGTAATCTTCAGTCATCCATCATCAACTTACAAGCTTCATGGCACAACTGTACAAATAAGATTCACTTGTAACCATTCATACATTTTTTAAATTAATGTGTTTATGTACACAAGTATTATGTAAATCATTTCTAAATTGCTTGACCAATATGGTAGAATTGTGGTGTGAATTGTATGAAATTGTATGGGCTTCTTCTTTTTTCTCTTTCTTTTTTTTTTTTTCTTCAGGATAATTTTGATCAAAAAGCAGCAGCAATGATAAAGGAAGTTGGTTTTACAACTGTGGAGATGGAAATGGAATGTGATACTGTTGCTGTATTGGCTGTGAAGAGAGCTGAAGAATCTGAAAAAGGGGCCTTAGAAGGCTTTTCTTCTGGGTCTTGGCTTGGTGATTTTTTTATTGGAGCTGCATAGGTTTCCATAATGAAATTTTGTGGCTTGCATTAGTCTCAACTTAGAGGTATAAATTGGAAATTAATCAGTATATTTTTGAAGAGTTTATGATCATAGCAATATGTAAAATAACTGAATGGAAGATGTCCTATTGTGTTGGTATAACCATAATAATGAATAAAGTGCCTTCAACACAACTGTATATTTATTGCATGGTAGTTGAATAAAGAGAGACCAACTTGATGTCACTTGCTTTTTTATTTCATTATTTAATGCTCAACATGTTTCGGATGTTAATACATCCATCCTCAGGAGCTTGTGACATATTTGTTGAGTTATTTCATGGGTTGTATTGCTCTGGTTCGAACCAATATACAATTGTTTAGTTGTAAAAAGTAAATCTGCAAGATACATAGTGAGATTTCACATTGAAGTACATATGGTTTTATATTTTAGTTTCTTGCTTGTACAAATTTTATTGTACTTGGCCCAATGGTGGTATTTTTAAGACTGAAACATGTAGCTTCTTTTATTCATTACTTAAGATTATATGATATAGCTTTGTAAGTGTAGCAGTGGTTAACATATTCCTTTACCAAAGAATCAAATAAAACTGTTATACTTGAAGAATATTATTTTTAAAAAACAGTTTTGTGATATAATTTTTCTGTCATATATATTTCCTGTAAATTTTTGCGTGACATAATATTGTTTCAGAATACTAAATGGAGGGAATAAACCATACGAAATCTTAAATATGAATGTGGGACTAGAAATGCATTATATCAGTTGAAAATAAACTAAAAAATTACCTGATGGGAAGATAATTCCAGGACAACTGCCAGATTCTGAACTGTTGGTATTCCACTTTAGAAGCTCTTCAGTTACCCCCAACAAATAAAGAATGTATGTTTCCAATACCTTATGTTTCTGTTTACCTCTAGTCACAAATTTCTGTATTGGGTTTTGAAAGCAAATATCAGCTGAGTTTTAAATGACCATTCTTTAATGCCACATAATGTTTCCTGCCCCATTGTAGTCTGTGTTCATTACACTCCTTCACAACTATTGAAGAACTGCCAGTTGTTTCTGCCTGTTTAGATGTGTGGTTCAGGCAATAGAAGGTACTCAAGAACTTGTAATTGTATATGCAGGTGGGAAATTGAGTAGTGAAGTTGGAAAAATAAATGTGCTGTATAAAGTATTGTATGAGTGCATAAATGTATGTAATGAGTATTATATCAGTCTGCTCAGTTTATTTGTGAAAAAATATAAATATTTTGTTTTGTTACACAATTAAAAGCTGATGTTCAATAAATTTTTAATTATTCCATTTTTTAGCTGTATATATGTTGAATTAGCAGCAAGTAATGATTCTCTGTCTAGCTTCCTTCCCCATTATGTTGGGCAAACCCTGTCATAGTCAGGGAAAGCCCATTGCTCAGTTATAGCACCATTTTCTCAAGAAACAGATGGTTTCTTCTCTGGTTAAAAAATTGACCATGTTATTAGTGGAAAAGTTGAAAAGCAGATTTTTGTATGGTACAATGTTTTATTTAGTGTGAGTTGGTCATTAAAAGTAATGCCATAAAGGACAGATTTGATAATGAATTAGAATGTATATTGTGACTTCAGAAAGTTCTAGGATAGAAACAAGTATTGTGGCAAGTAGACAGAAGTGTCTTATATGCAGCAATATTTGCCACATTCCCTAAACACATTTTGTTTTGGTACCATTAGACTAGTGGGCCAATGGATCCTAGAAGAGATCACAATGTATGAAATGTTTGCCTACAGCATCTTGGAATGAGAATAGGTGGAAGAGTTTCAGTATCTCGGTAGAGAAGACAGAAGGCTTCTTGAAATGCTAGCGAATCCTACACCATAACACATACCAAGGAATTGCTGTTCTATAATTTGGGAGAGAGTTTGCCTGCAGTGTCCGAAAATCATAGTGCATAAGTACATAAGCTATTTATAACTGTAAAAAACCTATGGCTTCATGTACTGCATAATTGTGTACCTGCTAATTTTGTTGGGTTCAATCAGTGTGTTTGAACAGATCATCTACTGCAGTCTGTAGGTCACATGAACAGCCCTAACTGAAGATATGCTATGTTTCCATTATTAGTCAATTTTTTAATATTGTATGTCATAAACAAGGCCCAGAAAAAGAGGCATTGAATGTAACATGTCGTTTGGGGTCTATGCAGATGATACTAATAGAAGTAAGTTGGGCATGAAAGCATATGGGGGAGAGAAGGTATAGCTCCAATATTTCTTAACTTTGGCACTAGATGTGGGTGAATGGTCAGCTTCATGCTTGAGCTGCTTTGCCCCTGGAAAAGAAACCTGTGTAACATATTGAATAGGTGGCTGGGTGGACCAAAGGGCCAGTCTGAACACTGGAGAAGAGGAAGATCTCTTGCTGCTGCCAAGAATTGAACCACATTTTCTGATGTATCCAGTCCATGGCCTAGTCACTGTACTCGTTATTCTGCCCCACCTCTTAGATATTATTAATTACTGAACAAAATTAATACCATAAAGATAAATGCAAAAATTTAATTGACACTTAATGCAGGGTGATCAAAGAATACTAACCACACTGAAAACTATATTCCCATGCCTTGCCACTTACACATATGTACATACACACATATCATTTCGTAGGTCCACAATTTCTGTCATGCAACAGTCGGACATGAAACTTGCCCAAAAAAAAACACATAACACACAAACAAAACGCACAAACACAATACAATACAATAAACACATGTCAGTACTACAGTCTCCAAAATCAAATGCTGTGCATAACATAATAACAAAATAATACAATACAAATTACAACAGAAATAATTTATCAAATTAATTATCTCTGCTGAACTCCAAAAATTCTTTTTCAGTGTAAAACCTGTATAACTCATTTTTAAATTGTTTCCTGTCATTCTTAACATTTAAAATATTGCTGGGCAGACTGTTACATATTTTAATACAGAATATGTAATTCCTTTTTGAACACTGCTGAGGTTTGCAATTGTAATGAAAAGTTGATTTTTACTTCTTGTTTGCAGTCCATGTATTTCTAAAGCTGTCTTAAAATTATTTGGATTATCTATGATAAATAGCATCAGAGACAGAGATATTGACATGGAACAGGTAAGATTTCAGGTTTCCTAAACAAACCTTTACAAGATGCCTTTGGTTCTGCTCCAGACATAATTCTTAATAGCCTTTTTGCAATTTGAAAACCTACAACTGTTGTTGCGTTGCCACAAAATATGATTTCATATATGATAACTGAATGAAAGTAAGCAAAGTATGCCATTCATAAGGCTTTGAGTTTTAGTACATAAAATAACTTTCTGATTACAAAAATGACAGTACTCAATTTTGGCAAAATCCAACCTATATGACATTTCCAATTTAAATTACTGTAAATTTGCACACCCAAAAACTTTGTATCAGGGACCTCACTTATAGTGGTATTATTATGCTCAGTTATCAACTGCGACAGAAGGAAATGCAAAGGAGAAAATTTAATTATGTTTGTTTTCTTTAAATTAAAAACTAATTGATTTGCCTTAAACCATCTGCTAGCAAAATATAAAGTAAGCCTAATTTTTTGGTTGAGATTTTCATAATTTTTTTCTGTAATTAAAATACTAGTATCATCTACAAATAATACAACATTAGTAAAATGGTTGATGTGCCTTGGCAAATCATTTATATAAATAATAAAAAACAGGGTCTCCAAAACTGATCCCTGTGGAACTCCTCGCTTAACTATTTCCCATGTAGAGGAGTGATTTTGAACATTATTAACTTTGATGTTAACCCTTTGTCTTTGTTGTGTAAACAGGACTTAATCCAGTCAATACCTGTTTCATTAACCCCATAATATTTGAACTTTTCTATTAATATATCATGATTTACACAGTCGAAAGCCATAGTGAGGTCACAAAAAATTCCAACAACTATTCCAAGCCTGAAGTATTCCATGAATAAGTGTATAAGCTGCATGTTCTATTGATCGATCCTTCCTAAATCCATACCATTCTGTAGCTAGTATATCATTTATACTGAGATGCTGATTTAATGATCTAATATCTTTGAAAAGACTGGTAATAAAGAAATAGGTCTGTAATTAGATATACTGGACCTATCCCCTTTTTTAAACAGAGGCTTTACAATTGTGTACTTAAGATGGTCAGGAAAAACGCAAGTCTGAATAGATTTATTACAAATGTAAGAAAGAAGCTTACTAATTAACGAATTACACATCTTTGTTGAAACTCCTTTATACCCACTCTAATCTTTTGTTTTCAGGGAACATATTATACAGGGAAGATATAATTTAATGTAAAGAATCTACAAAATCCTTCAAAAATACTGTATGACAAACATATCAAAATCACTCTTGCAGAACAGATTCAATTTGTGAAATTCTTGCTACTGTACATTTAATAATCTTTTGCCTTAGAATCCCAGAGTTTAAAATATACATAATTGTAAGTCTATCTGTTGTTTTGTATCAGTGTGAAAGTCATTGTCACCCTACTGGAAGAACACAGACTGAGGTTATGGGAAAATAAAGTACTGAGGAAAAATTTGGATTTAAGTAAGAATAAGTAACATAAAGATGATCTACATGATTTGTACTCCTTGCCATCTACTTTCAGGCAATTAAATTGGAGAGGATGAGATAGGTAGGACATGGAAGAGTGGAGAAAACTACTAGATTTTATCAAAGAAAATATCAAGGTTTGCAATTACTTGGGAGAAAGAGATGGGAGGATTATATTAAAATGAGCCTTAAAGAAGTAGAAGGTAAGTGTGTGGGTTGATTAACTGGCTCATGATAATAACCAGTGATGGGCTGTTGTGAACATGGTAATGAATGTCTGGGTTCCATAAACAGCATGACATTTCTTGAAACCCCCATGAAATTAGGTCTGTCAGGAGGGCTGTGCTGCATTAAATTAATCTCATTGAAAACTCCTCTAACAAAATTTGTACCATTTAATGAAATAAATATACATCATTGTACCTCTACAAACAGTATGTTTTGAATCAATTGTACATGAACTTATTTAATATGCATATTGAAACACTGACAGTAGTAAAAAGAAGGTGCTTTTATACTTATTCAAGAATTCATTAGAATTATTCCAATAGAAAATAAATAACTTATCAGGTCTCAGTGTACTGCATATGTTTCTGTTCTACATTTCCTTCCCGTACATAAATTAATTTTAAACTTTCAGAACTTAGCTTGTAAAGTAACAAGTACAAAAATATGTGGTTTTGGATCGCTGTGATGTGTGTTCATGATTACATTTGCTGAGCATTACAGTACATAGTAAAGCTCTAAATTACAATTTTTTATACCAACTTTTGATGTCACAGGTCTTTGTCATTATCAGTGTATTGATAATTTATGGTTAGAGGCACTAGATGCTCGATCAATCTCAATTGTTGATACACTCTCAATGTGTGTCGTATTACTGACATCAGCCATCTGCATCGAATCTTGAGTTTTGCTGCTTAAAGGTCCCCACCTCTTTGTGCTTTTATCAGCATTTGCAGCAGGACAACACAGCTGCCTGAAGATACATATGTAGCCAAGCATTAGGCCCACAACAAGCAATGTGACCAGGCCAAAACCAGAAATTAGGATTACTAAGCTATCTCCAGCCATTCCTGTACATCATGTCTTGCTCTGATCTGTGAACAAATTGGAAAATCATTGCAGTTAAACCACCTGTCCATGTAGTGGGGTTGAAAAGTAATGAAAAACAGAGGTGATGTGTCTTGGAGAAGTTCAGATAATCTAACTTAATGATAAATGTAGAGTAAAAATCTCCATCATTTACCGCATTTATGTGATTTCCTCATGAGGAATGACCATCATTAAAAAATGGATATCTCTGTGGACAAGAAACTTACAAAATATGTTTATCCAATTTTCCCTTTCTGAGGTCTGCTAGTAATGACTGTTATATGAATATACCAGTTTTTATATCTTCTGTTGTTTTATTGTTTAGCATTCATTTAACCAATAAAATGAACATGATGCAGTGCCAGTAGTAAACTATATATCATTCATTCATTCATTCATTGTGGGAATTTAGGTATGTAAAATTGTTAAAAACGAAATAACTTTCTTATGCAATAACATATATACCTGGTCATGGAATGGATACCTATGTGGAATACTGCAGCACAGAACACCAGCAATCAATGTATTAGTTAATGCACTTCTTCACTATCATTCTTCTCATTAATTAAATTAATTTGCTATGATTTTATCAACATTTTGAATTAGGAACTATGGAACAAACAACTGATGCATCTATAGTATAGTTGCATTTTTCTTGATTAATCAATAAATTAATTACTCATTTGTAATTTTACATTGAGAGGGAGGAGTGAACCTTAGAGCCAACTTAAGATTGCATTTCATGTCTACAAGCCAAAACATTGCCTACATGTGCATATCAATCTGACAGCCCTAATTCCTAGTGTTGCAACTACAAGCATTAATTAATAGGCAGATTGTGTTGCCCCTAGTTCTCAGTGAATTCATTCATGGAGTATAGCCCTTGAGAAGCTGACGGCAATTTAGATATTAAGCAAAGTGCTCGATTTTAAGGAATCTAAACGAATGATACTTATTCTAATGTCAAAACATCCAGAGAACTTTTCAGCGATGAGCAAATGATTTGAAGACGTTACCTAATATTTGTGTTCAAAAGGGAAGACTATAGAAAGATTTGCTCCTCATTCTTTTGAGTCAGTGTCATTAGGAGTGTTTTTCAAAATGGTTGCAAGACATACTAATAAATTTTCATGTTCATCAGTCAGTAACAAGCCAAATTTGTAGCACCTTTTCTTTTTAGTGTTGCCATGGTAAGACTTATACCAAGTGTTTTAACCATTTAGATTTTGGTTTACTTTGGTTTATTTCAAGGATAACTGTATGTCCTGATCTAAATTAATTTCGCACACAGAATTTTGAGTTGGAGCTATTTTAATGAAACTCATTATACAACACTGCAAACAGCCTGTCTGAGCACTCTTACCATATGTGAGTTCCATGAATTTAATTCATTTTAAATGCTAGAATGCATTAGTCAGTATCTACAGTGACTAGGATATGAACTGTAAACCCGACAAAGTATATAGGTTCGATTTCTGGTAAAGGTAAGAAATTGTTCTTCTCCACAGTATCCAGATTGGCTCTAGGGCCCACCTAGCCCCCCCCCCCCCTCCAATGAATATTGTGGTAGAGGTGATGGATCATTTTCCAACAGGACATGAAGCTTATCACTCAATTCCATCCAGTGCCAGGGTTACTTAAGCATTGAGTTACAACACCACTCCTCCATACCTCTTTGGGGCATGGTGGTTAATTGTATTTACATTTACTTAACGCTGAGGCCGGAGTGCATAATTGAGCTAGTCGCCTCAGGTAGCGCTGCGCTCTAGTGGGCTACAGATGTATTAGGAGAGGTGATGGATGTTTCTTGTTGTGCAGTCTAGGCGGGAATTGTTTTTGTTTGTGATGTCCTGGATAAAGCCAATTTTCCGTAGTACCGTTTATAAACTTTGAGCTTCTTTGATGGGTACTGGACTTCGATATCAACACTGAATATTCAGAAGGAACACATAATTGAATAAGGCAGTTGATTTGCTAGGTTTTAGGCCACAATTTTTTGCATCTGAGATCTGAGGTAGTCGAAGGCCATATTTCGTGAAGATAGAGGCTGTCGGATTACACAGGAAACCTCTCTTAACAACAACACAGGAGCTTCAGTTGCGAATGTTCCGGTATAGCTAGTACATCGCTGTTAAACCACTAAAACAGAGGAAATTTCCTTTCTGCATTCAAGAAGACAGAAAAGACGTAAACCTCTTCCTTCCGAAAATAATTATTTTAGGTTTTATAATGTCTATAGTACACTTGCTAAAGCGCTACGGATGCGGAGAAATCCCTGCTTATTAACCTTCCTGCTTTAAGTGTATGTGTGTGTGTGTGAGAGAGAGAGGAGGGGGCAGAGAGAGAGAAGGTAACGTGGAGTGTTCTCCACAGCGTCTATTTAAATGAAAGTAAAGCTATAGCCTACTTCTCGTCGGCTGTGTAATGAGCCAGAGACTGAAAGAACACTACATCGAAAGATACGTCTAATTTAGTGGGAAGGTTTCCGCTTTATCAACAGCAAATTTTGCTGTACCAGTTACAAACCTGTTTTCACTTTGAGGAAGCATGTTTTCTGGGTTGCTGTGCCGTGTGATTGACTAATTCCTTCCAGACTCTTCAAAGGAACACACCGCCTTTATTTACAGGGTTATGGTAGCCATGGATTGTCTCCTAACCATGCTAATGAAGGCGGGATTTTTTTTTTCGAAACTGTGGAAAGAAATTTCCCAATCACGCGGCTCGACAATCCACAAGACATGATCCCTCAACTGTCACGCAGTGGATACGTAAAATCACTGTTTTCGTGTTGTTAAGAATATATTTCTTATTGTATCTTCCTTATTTGGTCTGGTTGATTTTCTATGAAAGAATGAAACGATAATTTTTTTAAAAATAATATTTGGACGTCAATCCCCACAATACATGACACTATTACATTAAAAAGTCTGATTATTGAAAATTTACATCAGTTAACAGAAGAACGGAATGTTTGGAGGACAAAGTGTCTTCAAACTACGGTTCTTTTCGACTCTGTTATCAGGTTACGCGCTAGTGAAACGACCTAGCCGTATCCTGATCGAGCTCCGGTTTGTACGCTGTGTCGGCTAGTGGCTTGGCCTGACTAGTTGTGCTGTAGTACGGCGGGGTAGTCAAAACTCCCAACACTATTACAAATGAAGAATATGACGACCTGTAATTCGTATACGGATTCTACAATGGATATGGTAGGGCTGCTGTTATGGAATAGCGGCTTCTTTAGCCACATCGCAGAACATTTGAAAGCGCACAAAGAATTCTGAGGCGAACCGCTGGCTTCCTTCGAGGGAAAGCACAGTGTGAGCAACAACGACATGTAGAAGATGGTGTTCTGGCAGCCGTGGAACGAAGCCAAAAAACAAGAAGCTTAGACGTAGAATTTCCAGACGACTGACGTAGCACGAACACAGTTACGGATAAATTTGCGCCGTAATGGTTTCTATCCGTGTCCTTACGTCATCGGGAGAACACGCCAATCATGTACTTTTTTGAGAGAGGGCTGCAACTAGGGCCAAAACTGCTGACTTATATTCTGTTCAGGGATGAGGCTCAGTTTACCCGTTATTGTATTACCAACACATGAATTCGCACTCTTGGGCACAGTAAAATCCACACCAGGTAACACAGCCACTTTCAGGAGTGAAATTGAATACCGGTGGTAAATCGAAAAGAAGGCATCAGATAGTAGAGGTCATAAACGAAGACCCAATCTGTATCAGAAACGAGCTGGGACGCATGCAGTAGCTACATTCAATGGCACAACGACTGGCAGCATGTATACAGCGTTATGGAGGGCGCTTCGAACACGTGTTTAATAAACTTGAAACTTGAAATTGTTGTGAACTTTTAAAATGACGATGTTGAAAAGAAAACTCTAAATTCAGTGCTATATCAAGCTAGTGAGTAACTTAATAGCGGCTTTGGAAATAACTATAGTTCACTGGACACTTTTGGCACTTCACGACCCAAAGAATACGCTCCTAAAATCTGGCCATCACCGAAAGGAACATTCTGTATAACAGGTAAGAATTTTAGATTTTATTTCTCTCCTTTGCAAGATGATAATGATTTTGTGTGATCACATTTATATTATTGTTTCGTTGTTGTTGTTGTTGTTGTTGTTACTATTATGGCTCAGGAGAGGGACAGGTGCGGACACTTATGAATTCGGTAATTATTCTTCGGGTTTCATAAAATGCGGGAAATTGCTCGACTAGTTTAGAACCGGTTAGCTTCTCAAGAAAGACTGCTCCACGGAGTAAGTAAGTTGTTACAATTGTTACCTTGGACAATGCTGGATGACTGACTCTTGATTTGTTTGAAGGGCAGGGGTAGAAGAATGCATTTTGTATCCTTCCGCTAGGCCAGACCTCCGGATCAGGACTCGCCGCTGAGAAGTGTAGCAACCATATAGCTAGAGTATGCAAAGCACAGGAGGTCCACAACCCCTTCGCTAACGAAACACCATCCACTGTTTGAGCACACACAACGGTATTCACGAGGACTCATAAAATGTTTCCCATGAAGAGTTTTACTTGAAACCCAAGTTTATTTACGACATTTTGGATACGACAGGACTGTCGGTAAGCTGTGCTTAGGGACCGATAATTCACAGCTACGGCACTGCCTGCTACTGGTCCATTTACCAGGACACTAATTTATTTATAACGCAAATTGACTTACTTCTCCAACTTTAGAGCAGTTTTTCTGTGAGAGTTACAGCTATCTCTGATTCGTGCATGAGTGTGTGAAAGATCAGTCGGTGAGGTTATTTCGTTTCAGTTTTATACGTTCCCTGACAGTCGGTTCAAATGGCAGGAACTTCTGGCATTTAGTTACGTGTACAAAAAGTCCCTTTCAAAGCATCGCCGCACAACATTATCAGTATCCCGGAAGTAGACAGGAGAGTGTCACAAACAAAGAAGAAGAAGAAGAAGACGACGACGAAGAAGGAGAGGAGGATAAGAAGAAGAAGAAGAAGAAGAAGGGGAGGAGGAGGAGGAGAGGAGAAGGATGAGAAGAAGAAGGGGAAGAAGAAGGAAGAGGAGGAGGAGGAGGAGAAGAAAAATGAGGAGGAGGGGGACAGGAGGAAGAGGAGGGGAGGAGAAGTAGAATAAGAAGAAGGAGGAGGGGGAGAAGAAAAGAAGAAGAATGGGGAGGATGGGGAGGAGGAGGAGAAGAAGAAGAAGGGGAAGGAGGAGGAGAAGGGGGGGATGAGAAGGGGAGGAGGAGGAGGAGAAGAAGAAATACTACAGTTCTCACAGATTCACCACGTTCAAATTATTTAGCAAAAACACTGGACGTGAAGAACCAAGGAAAAAAAATCTTCAAATTTGAAAACGCAGTACAAGTGCGATGGCACATTTTAAAAAAACACTAAAAAACAAAACAGTCCCGAAAGTGTGGCACCAAAGCCTGTAAATATTCTTAAAGTTGAATTTAGCTCAGGTAATTCATCGGTGGCTGACGGCATTTTGTTTTTTTGCCATGAAACGTTTTCCACCTCCACGCCTAGTGAAGGAGTGAAGTGTAGATTCTATGACGATTGCGCCCATGACTTATTTGCAGTAACTGAGCAATAAAGCTGAGCAATACGCCTGTGTTTCTTGAATACATATTATTGTATATAACATAAAAATTTATCCAAAAACTTTCCTTTCATACAAATAAGTATGTTCGGTAATGATACATGACTCCCCGCATTACCCTACCACAGGTCTTACCCTTCTGGTAGGGTAACAGAGGGCACTGGTACGTCTTCTGAAAAGCTAGTAATTACAACTAAAATCTAAGTACATAACAATATATAATGTTCACTCTTGAAACTAGAAGAAATGAGGACGAACTTCAGTAGATATGAAATTTCTACAATAAATCTGTGACGAATTTCAGTTACGTGTTAGGTAGTACGTAATAACCAGCGTTGCCATGCATTTAATTGCTTTTGAGTAAGTTGCTAATCGAAAATACACTTACTGGTTGTACACCGTCATGAACCGCACACACACTCTTGTTGTTGACCTCTTGTCTATCACACGAACGATCGATTTGCAAAACATTTGACGCCAGTAGACAACAACTAGGCGCCATATATAAATTAAACGTCCTTTCTTAATGCCGCACTCCCACAAGGATGCATTTGCACGTGTAATGAGTTAGTGGGTTAAGTGGGTTGTATTCTGCCCATAAATATTTTATGGGAAATTCAAACACGTTATTGTGGTTCCCGTTTATCACACCAGTAAAAAATAATCACGAGCTTAAAGTTCGCGAAGTACGGACCAAATACGATGAGAACTGAAGCAGTAAACAAAGGCCAATTAAATATAAGACAATCAACGAAGGAAAATAGTGAGATGTCGAAGCCTGAATGTGTATTATACAGTCCGGAATTTATATTGGAATTTAAAATTGATGGAATGATATTTCTTATTGCTCCACAGCCTGTTTCAAATTAACACCTCCTCGTTTTCATAGTAGTCACTGGAGTCGACTCAGCCTCTAACAGAAATGAGTACCAGGAATATTTCCTGGGGGGGGGGGGGGGGGAAGGGGGGCCGGGGTTAGGGGGGAACAAACCAACCCCTTTTTTTGCCCGTTTTTTTTTTAATTTAAAACCACAAACC